>Ga0207129_1069_pt1 | contig 24824 bp, 23 predicted proteins | sample Alteio_BWMinHeat_15_FD_153517 | JGI IMG/M metagenome (GOLD analysis project Ga0207129, IMG submission 153517) | Enriched cells from forest soil in Barre Woods Harvard Forest LTER site, Petersham, Massachusetts, United States -... | ecosystem: Environmental > Terrestrial > Soil > Temperate forest >... | reverse complement strand
GAGGTAAGATCGAGATCGAACAGAAAGAGGTCATCCCTGGACAGTGGCGCATCACAAAACTCATTGTGGAAGCTAAAGGGCGGATGTTCCTTTTCAAATCCATTGAGGTATGGCAGCACCAATACACATCAGATTACAAATTGCTTTTGAAAGAACCGACACTGAGTGAAGGCATCCAAATGTTACGCAACACCAACACGATCGGTGTTGGACATTGAATCATGATATGGATGCAGCTTTAAATGTACCTTCACGTACTGTTAGCTTTTGTACCAGGTCTTTTCTCACCATATAACCAGTTCCGATTTCATTGCTGACAGCGATCGTTCCCTGGGTTGAGACCTGGACAGCTGGTTCAATGATGTCTTCTTTCCAGTAGCGTCTGGAAGCGGAGACATCGCCTGGCAGCGTGAACCCCGGCAATGAAGACAAAGACACATTCTGTGCTCGACCTATGCCGCTCTCAAGCATTCCCCCACACCAGACCGGGATACTCCGCTTGTAGCAGACGTCATGCACCCGCAAGGCTTCTGTGAATCCACCAACGCGGCCCACCTTGATATTGATGATGCCGCAGGATTCCAATTCCAATGCGGCTTTGGCATCACGAGCATTGCGGATGGCTTCATCCAGACAAATGGGTGTTTTGAGTTGTTTTTGCAGACGCGCGTGGAAATAGAAATCATCATGCCATAGCGGCTGTTCGATCATGAGAAGGTTGAATTGATCGAATTGCTTCAGGTGGTCAAGATGTTCTTCCAAATTGTATGCCGAATTGGCATCACAACTCAGCAGTATCTCGGGCCAGCGCTTACGGATACGCTCCAATATCGTAAGATCCCACCCCGGTTTGCATTTCAGCTTGATACGCTGGTATCCAGCGGCAACTTCCGTGGCGACTTTTTCTTCGAGCTGTTCAGGTGAATCCTGGATCCCAATGGACACACCGCAGGTGATCTCTGAACGAGTGCCGCCTAGAAGTTTCCAAAGTGGCATACGTTTCTCCCATGCTTCGATCTCCCATAGGGAATTTTCCAAGGCTGCTTTGGCCATGCGGTGTCCGCGGACACGTGCCATCAAGGAGGCACAGTCCGATGCTGTGAAGAGTTTATTACCCAGAATCGAAGGTATGAGTTCGTCGACCAGAACCGGCCACGCAGTGTCTATGCATTCATCACTGTAAAAAGGATGCTCGCCAGCCACACATTCGCCCCATCCGAAAAGACCCTGCGATTCAACTTCCAGCAGGATGATGCGGCGTTCGGTCGTCCGCCCAAAACTGGTCTCAAAGAAATGGACCAGTGGCATGCGGATTTCGCGAATTGTCACTGATTCAATCTTCATAACGGAACTCCTCATCCCAGCGGCCAAACAGGAAGGTGCCGTTGCCTTTTGCGTCGCGGTCATAGCCAAGAACGCACAAACCGTTTGTGAGTAATGATTTTATCCGTTCACGGTTCTTGGTCTGGATTTCGCGCGCGCGTTCCCGTGTTTCCTCTTTTGATTTCCATTCATATATGTCCGCTGGAACCTCGACACGTTCCAGTTTCTCTGGCAGTGAGTATTTCCCTGCTGTCAGCAAATCGGTCACACGTTTTGATTCCAGCCACCATTCCGCGACAAGGCGGTCTGTGGGCAATCCACCTTGAAGAGGAGAAGAAGATTCACCATATTGATTCGCATTGTAACGGCGTGCGATGGCGCCTAAACGCGTAATGTTGAGGTAGGAATTCTTGATCTCAAGCGGATCGAATGTCCACTCCATGAGCTTATATCCTGAGTTAAGCGCACGTTCGCGCTGCGCCACCTTTAATTTGCGGCCGAGACCGGCATTCCTGTGACTGGATTTCACGGCGAGCATGTGCGAGTGAAGGTAAGGATGTCCGCCGCGAGAGCCGGGAATGGCAAGAGTGAATCCGACCAGCTGCGAGCCGTCAAATGCGCCGATCACCTGTCCGCCGATCTTATCCGCGACCACGAACATGCGCACTGGGATGACGTCCACATCTTCAAATTGCCACACCGCTTTTTGCAACTCGACGCACGCGGAGAAATCACGCGGGTCTCGGCAATCGCGAATGATTATAGAGTCAGTACTCACCGTGAAGTCCCCTTGCGGGCTGACTCTGATTTCTTGGCTTGTTGCCATAGTTCTTCCATCTCTTCCATGGTCATTTGCTCCAAAGGGCGCTTCGAACTGTTCGCGGACAATTCCATTTGCTGGAAGCGCAATCGGAATTTGCGATTGGTACTGCGTAGAGCCATCTCTGGGTCAATGGAGAGGTAGCGGGCAATGTTGACGAGCACAAACAGCAGGTCGCCAACTTCATCTTCGAGACACACTCTGAGTTCTTCAGGAATGTGCTGACTGGTTGCACCGGCAATGCCACGCGAATGCGGACGTGGCGGTTCCGGTATCTTCGCAACCTCGGCGCGTAGTTCACGCGTCTCTTCATTCAACTTTTCAAAAATACCTTCGATCTCAGGCCAATCGAAACCAATTCCGGCCGCGCGGGAGCTGATCTTGTAGGCTTCCATCAGTGCAGGCATGGCGGAAGAAATACCAGCGAGTTTCCCAGTCGCAGGATTTTCCTCTGTGGATTTCTCTTTTGACTTTGCCGTGCGTTCGATGGCCTTCAATGCTTCCCAATTCTTCAAGACTTCCTGCGAAGTCACAGCTTGCACATCACCAAAAACGTGGGGGTGCCGCGCAATCAGTTTTCCACTTAAACGTTCGAGTACATCATCAATGCTGAACTTGCCCTCTTCCTGCGCCATCTCTGCATAGAAAAGTACTTGCAATAGCAGGTCGCCGAGTTCCCCGGGAAGTTCCTTCCAGTCACGCGTGTCGATCGCTTCCAAGACCTCGTAAGTCTCCTCGAGCGTATAGGGTTTGATGGTGTCAAAGGTCTGCTCACGGTCCCATGGACACCCACCCGGCGCACGCAAACGGGCCATGATCTCCACGGCCCGTTCAAATCTCTCACCCGTTGTCATACTTCCAATGTAAATGAGCGATGCAGCGTTGTCAGCCTGCAACCTTTACCATGTGTAATGCACGGTGTAATGCAGCACGCGTTCTTCATTCGGTGGCACACTGATGCGGAACTCAGCCTTGCGGGCTTCCGGTTTGGAGTTTTTGTAATTGGCAACGGTTACCGTCCAATTCGAACAGCGATACATGTGTTCGATCACACGGAATTCAGCCTCTTCCTTCTTATGGTTGCGGAGGTGGATCTCGAAAGTCTCATCCATCCAGTGGGCAGCATGGTCCACTTTGAAATCGGTACGCTTGCGCTCCCCTACCAGATCAAACGCGTTGCCGGTATAGACGCGGACCAGTTCATCTTTCGGCGTGTGTTGGATCTCGTTCTCACCGGTGAACTCAAGACGTCCATCATCGTCACGTTTGTAGAAACGCAGATGGCCCTTTGGCAGTGGAATACCAAGTCCATTCAATTCAGTGTTCTTGAATTCCTGCATGACCCAGACTTTATTGTTTGATTTTGTGCCATATTCGGGCTGGTTGAGTATTGTGTCTTCACTCCATCCGTAATACTGGCTGACGTCCACACCGTCATAAACGTAAATACGTTGCGACTTCACGCCCGATGCTCGCACGAACTCAACTTGTTTGGTTTCATGGTCGCGCAACGTTACAGGGACGTTGAGAGTGTAGAGATGGAATTCATCAAATGCTTTTTCAGTGGTGACCGGAGCCATTGCACCAGACGCGGCCATATCCATTGCTTTATAGGCATATTCGGCACGGCGGTTTTCATTACCCTGAAGTTTATTCACATCGCCAGCCATGAGTTTAATTTGGGCGTTGTCAAATCCGCGGCCACTTTGGTTGTCGAATGTGACCCAGCCGATGATGTCCACTTTGTCGCCTTTTTCCTGTGCGACAAGGTTGTAATCGGCGTTCCACATCATGCCGCCGGTTATGTAACTTAACTCGGCGTTGAATGGTCCGGAAGTATCCGTGCGTAAGCGCCAATCCAATGAAGGTTTCAAGATGGTGTCTGTTCCGAGCGATGGAAAGACCGGAGTGCCAGGCAAACCAAAAACCAATTGTCCATCTACTTCAACGATGGGCGTGTCATTCTGTGCATAGGCGACCTGCTGATTCACATACTGTGAACCATAAGCATAGTTGTAATTGGGGACGTATCCGCTGCGGATGATCTTGCCCTTAATTATGCGTTTGTTGCCGGCAGCATCAGTACCAGCTTCGAAGTCAATAATCTTGTCCTCATAGAGAGCAAGCAAGCGTTGTTGCGTGATCGGGTCATTACGGTAGCTCTGCTCAACGATCTGTAATTTACGGCCATTGCCAGGGTCGCGCAGCATCACAGTGTCTGGCTGCAGATGCTTCGTAGTTCCCGTGAAGCGGACATCGTTCATGCCTGCCTTCAGGTCGAGCAGCATTGATTGGCGCACAACGGCAAAGTTCGCATTGTAGATCGTGATGGCGGTATCCGGTGGAGCTTCGGTGACCGGTTTTTCGGGCTTGGAGCGGACCTCGGATGTGTCAGATGCCTGTGCCAACGGCGAGAATAACATGCTGAAAAGCAATGCCTGCGAGGTGAATGAGCGTAAGGAACGGGTGAGTGGGGACCTATTGGAAGACATGGACGGTAACTCCCTTCTGAAGGAAGAACGGAGCAGATCGGAACTCTTGCAGGTTTATTTATGTCTGCTCCTGGTGTTGTCGCTCTCCTATCCAGCTGTTATCGTAATTAGACACCCACTGATTATTCAGAGATATATTGTTCCTCAATCCAAGCTTCCTGCTGGTTCGTTCTATTAAGGAGAACGTTGGTTGCCGTCAAACATGGACAACCCGGGGCCATCTGATTCGCAGTTGGTCATTCGCCTCAAACAAGGCGATGAAGATGCCCTTGCCTCTTTGTTCCAACGTTATGGACGGATCGTCTATGCCGTGGCACTGCGGGTATTAGGTGAGAGCACCGCGGCGGAAGACATCTCGCAGGAGATATTCATGCAGTTGTGGCGTAAGCCGCAGTTGTTCGACTCCCAGCGTGGCAGTTTAAGCGCATGGCTCGCTGTAGTCACCCGTCACCGATCGATAGACCAACTTCGAAAACGCCGCCCACAGTGTGATATTGAAGATGTGCAGTTGTTCTGCGATGCACGTCTGGACGAACATGTATTCCGATCTGCTGTCATGGAAAAAGTACGAACTATTCTCAGCCATTTGCCTCAAGAACAACGCACTGCGCTGGAAATGGCGTTCTTTGATGGACTTACACACGTTGAGATCGCAGAAAAGACATCCCAACCGCTGGGAACGATCAAGACCCGCATCCGCACTGCCATCCTGGCTGTGCGAGGAGCATTGAGTGAGGCAGGGAATAAGTAGTTAGATGAGAGAAAGGTAACTAGTTTGGCGTTTCATGAACAATTCGCGGAAGACCTGGCACTCCATGCGCTAGGTGCATTGCCACCAGATGAGGCCGCAAATGTGGGCAAACATCTGGAACAATGTCCGGAGTGCAGACAGGAATATCTGCGCCTGACAGCTGATGCCGCAACGCTGGCACTCAGCGTGGAGGGGCCTGCTCCGCCTGAACATCTACAGAACGATCTAATGCGCAGAGTGTATGCAGAACCACGAATGACCAACATTTTGCAATCCCGTGTGCGATGGTGGTCACTGGCGCCTGTGTTCTCAACAGCACTGCTCGCGCTGTTCGCTATCCTCCTTTGGCAGGAGAATGCCGACCTCCGTCTGGAAAATACGGAACAAACAGCGGAAATTGCCCAAACGCGGGAATTATTGCATCGGGCCACTCACGTCCTTGCTGAAATCTCATCGCCGGATGCCATTCATGCAACGCTGGTCAGTGCAAACCAGAAGCCGCAACCGCAGTGCCGCATCATCTATATGCGCCGCTCAGGGACATTGGTCATCGCAGCTAACCATCTACCGGCTTTGCCCGATAAAAAAGCATATGAGTTATGGATCATTCCTGGGGATGGAAGTTCTCCCATCCCCGCAGGAATGTTGCGTCCGAATGCAAATGGTGACGCTTCCATGGCTATTCATCGTGTCATTGGTGAAAGAACCATCATCAAAGCATTTGCTGTGACCGTGGAAGCAGACGCCGGAAGTGACTGGCCAACATCCAAACCGATCATGTCTGGCCAATGAACAAATTCTTTTTTGACTCCCAAACTTCCCTTTCCTATTGACGCATCATGCTGCGGACAGTGAAAATCAATTGTGTCCTTACGAGTGTACCTATCCGGAGCCATTGAGTATTCTCCAGACCACGGCAAAGCATGGCGCTCAGAACTGACTGGATTCCTGGAAGGACTGGGCCATCACGTCTATGATCCTGCACTGGATGAGAAGAAGAACCTTACCGAAGAAGAGTGCTTGAATTTTCGGGCCTGGAAAAAGACTGACCTGCTCCGGTTCCAGGGAGTGTTACGCAAAATCATTGCGTACGACCTGGATTGGATCGAACACCGGACTGATTGCATCATCTGTTATTGGGATGAATATGCCCAGCGTGGCGCTGGAACACAAGGTGAATTGACATTCGCCCATCGCCGGGGAACTCCTGTGTACTTAGTGGCTGGTATCGCAGTGGAACAGATCAGCGGATGGATCATTGGATGCAGTGACATGGTTTTCACGGATTTCGCTTCCCTGCAGGTTTATTTACGCACTCAGTTTTTAAAATCGCAGGACCCGGAGACGAATGCATGAATTTTGCAAGACATGGGTTGGGGTGGATCGAAGTGGTCTGTGGACCCATGTTCAGTGGTAAGAGCGAGGAACTCATCCGTCGGCTTCGACGTTCAGAGATCGCACGCCAGCGCGTGCAGATATTCAAACCTGGAATTGACCAGCGCTACTCAGACGATCATATCGTCTCCCACAGTGAGCTGAAGATCCGCTCAGAAGGGGTCAAAGACGCAGCCGAAGTAATGGCGCGGGTCGACCTGCGCACTGAAGTGATCGGCATTGATGAGGCCCAATTTCTTGGCGATGCCTTGGTGGATGGCGTTGTCCGACTGGCGGATATGGGGAAACGCGTGATCATTGCGGGGCTGGATACCGATTACTTAGGCCGGCCGTTCCATCCTGTGCCGGAATTACTTGCAGTCGCTGACGAGATCACCAAGACCCTTGCTATTTGTATGCAATGCGGAAATCCAGCGAAGCATACGCAAAGGTTGGTGCAGAGCAAGGAATTGATCGTAGTGGGTGCGGCTGGAATGTATGAAGCACGATGCCGCCGCTGCTTCGAGCCAGTTCTGGAGGAAAGCCCAGCCAGCACTTCACCTGCGAAACAACCTGCTAACTAATGGATCCATCACAAGCGAAGTGCTTTTGGGTTGGGGAGGGTACAAAACAAGAGTGTACCTTGGGACAATGTTTGTATAGATGACTAAGGGACTATGCCTACATGTCCAGTGGAACATTGATGGTTTCGTGATCAGCATCAAAAATTTTCGTTAAAAAGAATGGCTCCTCAGGTAGGACTCGAACCTACAACCCTTCGGTTAACAGCCGAATGCTCTGCCATTGAGCTACTGAGGAGTGAATGATCACTGCGTTCGGGTGAACGCTTTCTTTGTATTTTTATTTTAACATGCGGTACTTTTCACAGCCAAACGCGACACCCGTAGATTATCGACTCTGTATCTGTCAATCTCACACAAATGAAAGAGGCGGCTATTCAAGCCGCCCCCCACATCACTTGTGTCGACAACACAATTTATTTCTTGGCTACACTGCGCCTGCGCACTGGAGGCTTAGTCGGCGTCTTTTTGTCCGGACCAGGAACGCTGGAACCAAATGGCTCTCCATCATTCATGACCAATGTGACCGGGGTGACTTTGTCACTTGCATTTTCCACTCGGCTACGAAGCGTCGCTTCCATCTCGTACTTGACTCCCACTTCAGGCAACTTGATGGGATTCAGCATCGAAACCTCGACCTCTTTATTCTTGTTAACGGTAACGCCATCGTCACTCAAGGTCACACCCATGACGATCTTCTGAGGTGTAGTATCTGGCAGCGGCTCAGGTTTGTAAGCTTTGCCTGCTTTGGCCGCGGCAGCCGCTTTTGCCTGTTGGTCTTTGATGATCTTTTCGAGGTCAACCACATTGCCATCTTTGTCCTTCAACGGCTCCGTTGAGACGACCACGCCTTCAAAGCGGATGCGTTTGTTGACCACTTTGCTCCATACATCATCGGCAAGCGGTTTGACGTCTGCTTCTTGTGCTCCTGTGCCAAAGATAAATATCCAAGAGCCCACGTCCATCTTCTCTGGAGCGGTCTTCTTCAAGAGGGCTTTGATAAGGTCGGCATTGGTCGGAGGCGGAATGACCAGTATCGTAAATCCTGCGGGTGGTAGCTTGTTTGATGCAGCTATAAGTTTTACATCTTCCCAACCATCAATGCTGTCATTGCAGGGAGTCCCAATGTCCTGTGGTTTTGACAACAAAGCCTTTTCTTTTTCAGTTCCAACCTTAGGGCCAATCTCAAACTGGCAAATGCCACCGGGGGCGATCACGTGTCCGGTGTTCGCATAGCCATGGAAACTCTTGTAGAAACTCGAACCGACCTTATCTTCTCCATCTGAGAATTGTTTGTTGGCTGCTGCTGTCATTGCAACAACACGCGCCCAAAAGAACAAGCCGTTGATCGAGGCTTCAACTGAACGGTCTTTCTTCGGTTCTCCGAGATAAGCGCGCGCCAACCAGAAGTCGTTGTTGGCATCATCGGGATTCAACTCTGTTGCGGCCCGCAGGTACTTTCGTGCATTCGCCCAATCTTTGTTTTCGAGGGCCGCACGCCCGGCAGCGAAGTTGAATATCCCCGCCAATGCGTTTTTACGAAGCTGAAGCGCAGCGTCGGTTTCACCATCGCCCTTTTGGAGATTGGGCAACAAACCCAATCCACGAACTGATAACGCTCCTGCACCTTGAATATCAGGTTTTGCCAACAAGGTAGCTACTTTGACCACGATCGCATTGATATTATTGGCGTCGATCTGTAAAAGCAGATCAGCAACTGCAACAGCTTTTGCGCCTTTTCCGGCAGCCTGGCAAGCTGCCAATTGCTGTGCATAACCTTCTGGTTTCATGATGCTGTTGGGATATGTGCTGAAGTATGAATCGAAGGCCGCGCACTTTTGTGCAGGGTCTGCAGTATTAGAAGCAGCAACGTAAGCGTTGTACTCGGCCGTATCTTTGATCGTCTTGGGCTGCTGACCGGAGTCCTGTGCCACTGCACTGACGGTTAGAATTAAAACAAAAATAAGAAGCGATCGCTTCATGCCTAGCTCCTGAGGTACTTCGCCCTGATGGGATGGGATTGAGAACAGAGTGTTTGATTATAAGAACAGTATGAGTATGTGGCAAGCGTTCTGGTCGAAGATATGTTAAACATACAGCTTACCTCGTAGGATGCTTTGAACCAGATTAAGGTGGCCTTGTTCAAGCCAGCCCACATTATCATGTAAATAAAGGAGACACCGATTTGGCTGAACAAGTTCCCTTACCCGGCCCGCTAACCGGTCGTACTGCACTGGTCACAGGTGGTGGACGCGGCATCGGCGCCGCAATTGCCAAGAATTTGGCGGGACTCGGCGCTTCCGTAGTCATCTGCGGACGCACGCGCGCGGCGCTCGAACATACTTCGAATGATATTGTCCGACGCGGTGGCGAGTGCATTGCCTACCAATGTGATATCACCGACCTGCCTTCGATCGAGATCCTGGCTGACAAGATCCGTCGCAAATTCCGCCGGTTGGACATCCTTGTCAACAATGCGGCTATCGCCATATTCCGCACACCTCTACATGCACTCAAGCCGTTTGAATGGGACGATATTATGAACACCAATCTGCGCTCGGTCTTTTACACCATGCGCACTTTCGTTCCCATCATGGTCACCAACGGCGGTGGACACATCATCAACATATCTTCATTAGCTGGAAAGAACCCCGTCCCTAATGCAGCTTGTTACGCTGCCTCTAAATGGGCACTCAACGGGTTGAGTTACTCTGTGGCTGAAGAGTTGCGTGGGTCTAACATTCGCGTAAGCGTGATCTGCCCTGGTTCTGTGGACACGGACCTATCCGCCCATGAAGGCAAAGATAAAAGTAGAATGCTCACAGCTCAGGACATCGCCCATGCAGTGGCCATGGTCGCAACGCAGGCGCCGCAATCATTTGTCAGTGAGATCCTTATAAGGCCAACGCAAAAGCCCTAAGTAGAGCCCTTGCTGGCAACATCTCTATATTCAACTCTTGAGACGGAGCATGCTGCGTCTCTACAAAACATCCGGAATGTTACGATAGATATGCACACATACTCACCCCAAACTTAGGCAATCAAATTCAATGAAAGACATCTACAACGGTTCTTCCGTCCCCAAGGACGGCAAAGTTATTGGCTATCACAGCGGCAGCTTTGTCATACCTGATAATCCGATCATCCCATATATCGAAGGCGATGGCACCGGACGTGATATCTGGCGATCAGCCCGGCAGGTGCTCGATGCCGCAGTTGCGAAATCCTATGGCGGCAAACGTCGTGTGGTCTGGTTTGAGGTCTTTGGAGGCGAAAAGGCCTTCCGCAAATTCAATGACTGGCTGCCGCAAGACACTGTTGACGCCTGCCGCGACTTCCGCATCTCCATTAAAGGGCCGCTTACTACTCCCATTGGCGGCGGTATCCGCTCACTGAACGTGACGCTACGCCAAACACTCGACCTTTATGCCTGTTTGCGTCCCGTTCGTTACTTTCAGGGTGTGCCTTCGATGATGAAGCATCCGGAAAAACTCAATGTGGTCATTTTTCGGGAGAACACCGAAGACGTTTATGCCGGAGTTGAGTGGAAACAGGGATCTGATGGAGCCAAGAAAATCATCGACTTCATCAACAAGGAGATGCTCGCGGGGACGAAGAAACATATCCGTGAAGACTCTGGCATCGGGATCAAACCCATCTCCGTATTCGGTACCAAGCGCCTTGTCTATAAAGCAATTCAATATGCCCTAGACAATGACCGTCGAATGGTGACTCTTGTGCACAAGGGCAACATCATGAAATTCACGGAAGGCGCATTCAATGAATGGGGATATGAAGTGGCAAAAGCCTCATTCCGTGAACGAATTGTGACCGAACGTGAAAGTTGGATATTAGGAAATAAGGATGCCGATAATTCACTCTCTATCGAGCAAAACGCAGCCCAGATCGAACCGGGGCTGAACCTCGCCAACGAGGACTTCCGGAAGAAGATCTACGAAGAAGTGAAAGAGACGCTCGACGTTCTCTATACATCGCACGGCAAAGGGCGATGGAAGAAGATGCTGCTAGTCAATGACCGAATTGCTGACAGCATCTTCCAACAGCTTATTGTCCGCCCGGATGAATATGACGTGCTCGCCACTCCCAATTTGAATGGTGACTACCTTTCAGACGCAGCGGCTGCACAAGTCGGTGGACTGGGCATAGCTCCGGGAGGCAATATCGGTGACGGTTATGCCGTTTTTGAGGCTACCCATGGCACTGCTCCAAAATATGCAGATAAAGATATGGTCAATCCTGGCTCGGTAATCCTCAGTGGATGCATGCTGCTCGACCATCTTGGGTGGACTGAAGCTGCCCAGAGTATTGAAAAAGCACTCGAACAGACGATCCAGAACAAGACCGTAACTTATGATTTTGCGCGTCAGATGGAAGGCGCGACCAAAGTGTCCACAAGTGAGTTCGCTGCGAACATCATTAAGAACTTGGAATAACAGATCAAGCTGTGTGAATCGAGCACGAAGTTTTGGAAAAGCAGTAATCGAGACATTCATCAGAGATCATTCATTGAAGGAGCATCATGCGTAAAAAAGTCACAGTTGTAGGATCTGGCAATGTGGGCGCCACGGCCGCCCACTGGATCGCCTCGAAAGAACTGGCCGATGTGGTGCTCATTGATATTGCGGAAGGCATTCCCCAGGGCAAAGGCCTTGACCTGCTCGAAGCCATGCCCATTGAAAAGCGCGACTGCCATATCTTCGGTACCAATGATTATGCGGACACCGCGGATTCAGACATCGTTGTCATCACTGCGGGCATTCCGCGCAAACCCGGCATGAGCCGAGACGACCTTTTACAGACCAACTATAAGATCATGCAGGACGTAGTCGGCAAAGTCATCGCCAAGTCACCCAACTGCATCCTTATTGTCGTCTCCAACCCACTCGACGCCATGACTCAAGCAGCGTTCAAGATCAGCGGCTTCCCCAAGTCCCGCGTTATTGGCATGGCTGGGGTTCTCGATTCATCACGTTTTCGTACCTTCATAGCCGAAGAATTGAATGTCAGTGTTGAGAACGTGACTGCATTTGTGCTTGGTGGACACGGCGACACCATGGTCCCGCTTCCCCGGTACTCAACCGTTGCGGGCATCCCCATCACAGAATTGATCCCTGCTGAGCGCCTCAAACAGATCGTCGAGCGCACCGCCAACGGTGGCGCTGAGATCGTGAAATACCTCAAAACCGGTAGCGCCTATTACGCTCCATCCGCTGCTGCTACAGAAATGGTTGAAGCCATCCTCAAAGACAAGAAGAAGATACTGCCTTGTGCCGCTTATCTTGAAGGCGAATATGGCATCAGTGGTCTGTTCGTCGGGGTTCCCTGCAAACTTGGTTCCAATGGGTTGGAACAAATCATCCAGATCAAACTTACAGCGGAAGAACAAACAGCATTGGATAAAAGCGCAGCTGCTGTCAAGGAATTGTGTGCCGTGATCGGAATATAAATTTTTACCAGAAAGAGAGAAGGCCCCAATAGCCTATTGGGGCCTTCTCCAGTTCGTTACTTAAGGAGATTGGGAATACGAAATTTCCTGCATGTCGACTTCCTGCATCTTATATACTGAAAGTTTCACGGACCCCCAGGTTCGAAATTCAATAAGTTAAAAGAGGCGGATGAAGATCTTACGTTTAATTCTGGCCCTGACAGTCCTTGGAGTGGCCATTACGGTATGGTCGACGGCGCGCAGTAAAGCCATCCCTGTACTCGCTGAGAAAGCCGTACGTCAGAATATCCTCAGTAATTTTTCCACCAATGGAAAAGTCGAACCGGTAGAGATGTTCCAATCCTTCGCCCTCTCGCCCACCTCAGTGCATAAAGTGAATGTGCGCCCGGGCGATGTAGTCAAAGCCGGCACACTTCTTGTGCAATTGGATGATACCGATGCTCGCGCGCAAGTCGCACGCGCCGAAGCAGCTCTCCGAGCGGCGGAGTCTGACTTGGCGGAGATCCGCCGCGGTGGACCGCGTGATGAACTTTTGAATGAGACTGCCGCTTTGGCCAAAGCAACCACCGAGAAAGAGGCGGCACAACGCAATTTTGATTCCATCAAGAAACTACAGGCTTCTGGCTCTGCTTCGATGGGTGAATTAAAAGAAGCGGAGGACCGACTGAAGCGTGCGGATGCCGAAATCACTCTCTGGCAAGACAGGATGAAGGGGCGTTACTCCATTCCTGAGATCGAAAAGGTACAGGCACAAGAGGCACAAGCCCAAGCCGCATTAGATGCAGCAAAGAATATGCTTCAACACACGACCATCATTGCCCCTAACAGAGGAACGGTTTTCAATATCCCGGTCAGGGAAGGAACATTCGTCAACACGGGTGATCTTATCGTTCAGGTTGCCGACCTCTCACGGATGCAGATACGGACATTCGTAGATGAACCGGAGATCGGACGCCTTGCTCAAGACCAGAAAGTCAGCATCACTTGGGACGCAGCTCCCGGGCGTATCTGGAGTGGGACGGTCACACGCATACCTACTGCCGTGCAGGTACGTGGCACACGTACTGTAGGTGAAGTCCTATGTGAAGTGTCAAACACCGATTTGAAACTTCTACCCAATATCAACGTGACTGTGGCGATCACGGAGGCGCGCGCAGAAAACGCGCTCTCCGTTCCACGTGAAGCCCTCAAGACCGAGAACGGCAATTCCTTCGTGTATGTTGTGGAGAATGGCCGCATCCATAAAACCATTGTGCAGACCGGACTATTCAACCTGACCCGCATCCAGATCATAAAAGGATTGGCCGATGGCGCCATGATCGTATTGCGGCCGAGTAACATCAACGCTGAGTTGAAAGACGGCATCGCAGTTACGGTGGAAGAAGAAGAAGGGAACATTCTATGATCCTCTCAATTTCATACAGGAAGCAACGATAGCCCCGATGCGATGAGTCAAAGCAAGTGATGTGCATATCGCATTTTTTACCTGACATGTTAACTAACCGCAAATCCGCATTCGTTGCACTACTGACCCTGGCCTTGCTCACTATTTGCGCAACATATGCCGAGGCACAGGAAACCACACTGACCCTGCGCCATGCTGTGGAGTTGGCACAAAAGAAATCCGCTTCCGCTGTGATCGCAGATACCGACCAGAAGATCGCAGAGAATAGCGTTGAACAGATCAGGGGGCTCTTCCTGCCCCAAGTCAATGTCGGAGCCGGCATAGGCTACTCGCGTGGATTTCCGCTCACACTTGAAGGATCTGCCCCATCCCTATTCAATCTGAATTCGCAACAGTCAGTTTTAAATACTTCCCTTCTCAGTTCCATGCGCGCAGCCAAGTCTGATGCCAAAGCAGCAGCCATGAACGCTGATGAGAAGAAATCTCAGATAGCTTTGGATACCTGCCTTGTCTATCTGGAGTTGGTGAAGCTCACAATGTCTCACCAATCGTTAGTTCAACTTGAAGGTGCAGCAGCGAGAGTGGAAAAAGTGTCCCAAGAGCGTTTCTCAGCCGGTGTGGACAGCCAAGCAGACCTTTCCCGCGCCAGACTCATCTCTGCAAGGGCACGTCTCGCACTCGTACAAGAACAAGGAAAAACGGATGCTCTGCGACAACGTCTGGCTCAACTCGCGGGTTTATCAATGGGGCAAATAGTTGTGGATGCAAAGTCAGTACCAGCGCTTCCTGAATCCGCGCAAGATGATGATGTTGCAGCCAAAGCCGTAGCAACCAGTAATTCTCTCAAATCATTACAGGAGCATACGGTTGCGCTTGAACTTCGCGCGCAAGCTGAGCACCGCGCCATGCTGCCGACTTTTGATTTCGCTGCTCAATATGCTGTACTCGCCAATTATCAGCACTATCAGGATTATTTTGCCCGACCATTCATGCGCAACAATGTGACCGCGGGTGTGGTCATAAGGCTCCCTATCTTCAACTTCGCTCAAAAAGCGCGCGCCGAAACAGCCGACCTGGAATCTTTACGTGCAAAGAAAGAAGTTGAGGTGGCAAAGCAACAGGTTTCCAACGAGACTTTGCGTTTAAAGAATTCTGTGCGCCAATTGGCAGCTGCCCGCGATGTAGCCAGGCTTGAAGCTGAAGTCGCCACTGCTGATGCAGATGCCATGGTCACTCGAATGGAATCCAGCCAAGCAACACAAAGAGACCTTGAATCCGCCCGGCTTGTTGAGGTACAGAAAAAGGCCGCCCTCATCGATGCCCAATTCGAACTGGACCAAGTGCGCTTGCAATTGATGCAGGCCACTGGCGGGCTGGGGACGTGGTTCAATAGCGGGCCACAATAATTCCTTTGGAGCACTGCACAACCTGCTGTTATTAAGTTGGCTGCCTAATGCGGCTTTGTGGTACTTCCTGTTAAAATAGAAATTGGAGCCTATGCCGTTAAAAACATTGTTCCTGAACCCGCCTTCGTTCGAGAAGTTCGATGGTGGAGCCAGCTCGCGCTGGCCCGCCACTCGTGAGATCGAGTCCTATTGGTATCCGGTCTGGCTGGCCTATCCTGCCGGCATGATCGAGGGATCGCGCCTGCTCGATGCCTCACCTCATTACATAACGCCTGAGCAAACCATTGAAATTACCAAGGACTACGAATTCCTTGTCTTATTCACCAGCCAAGTAGGCTGGGACAATGACATGATCCTCACGCGGCACATCAAGGCCGCAAACCCCAAGATAAAGATCTGCTGGGTCGGCCCGCCGGTCACTATCCATCCGGAACGTGCGCTCAATGAGTGTGAGGAAATTGACTTCACTGTAAGGCGAGAATTCGATTTCGCTGTGGTTGAATTTGCAAACGGTAAGCCTTTTGATGACATACTGGGAATCAGCTTTCGAAAAAATGGAAAGGCCGTACATACTCCCGACCGTCCCCAGCAAAATGACCTCGATGTTTTTCCTGATGTCGTAGACATTTACAAACGCGATCTTGATGTAACGCGCTACAACGTTCCATTCCTGATGCATCCGTTCGTGTCGCTTTACACCACGCGGGGTTGCCCTGCACTCTGCACTTTCTGCCTATGGCCACAAGTGCTCAGCGGACACGCATGGCGCAAGCGCTCCACAGACCGCGTAGCGGCAGAGATGGCTCGCGCGAAGGAATACTGGCCCAACGTCAAAGAGTATTTCTTTGATGACGATACGTTCAATATCCAGAAGGCGCGCACGATCGAGCTTTGTGAAAAACTAAAACCCATTGGGATCACATGGTCAAGCACATCACGCGTTACAACTGACTACGACACATTGAAAGCCATGCGTGATGGTGGATGCCGGCTCATGATCGTAGGCTTTGAGTCCGGCGACCCGCAGATACTGAAGAACATAAAAAAGGGCGCTACAGTTGAACGTGCGCGCCAGTTCGCTAAAGATTCACACAATCTCGGGCTCACCATACATGGCGACTTCATTCTCGGACTCCCCGGCGAGACCAAGGAATCAATCGAGAAAACAATCCAGTTCGCCAAAGAACTGGATTGCGAGACCATTCAAGTCTCACTCGCCCACGCATATCCTGGAACCGAGCTGTACGATTATGCACGCGAGAATGGTTTCATCGCCAAAGAGAGCAAGATGGCAGATTCAGAAGGCCACCAGTTGGCAATGCTCGAATACCCCAGCCTGCCTAAAGAGTATGCACTAGAGGCGGTTCATCGCTTTTATGACGAATACTTCTTCCGTCCACGCGCGATCTGGCGTGTAGTAAGGCGTGCCATGTACGATTCCAATGACCGCAAACGCCTTTATAAAGAAGCTAAGAGCTTCATGAAGCTACGCGCGCAGCGGAAGAAAGCTGCGAAGAAGATGCGTATCGATGCCGCGGCTACCCCCACCGCACCCGCCGCAGCTAGTGGAGACTGACGCAAGAGCGAGATATATCTCATTTTTACCCTGGAATTTCTGGAATCTACTTCTCGTGCCTAAGCCGGCAAAAAAACGCCTGCGTTCCCTTCGCTGCCCATCGTGTCGAACGATTGTTTTAAAGAGTGAGACGGATTTCCCTTTTTGCAGCGAACGTTGCCGCGAAATCGACCTCGGCAAATGGGCCAGCGGCGCGTACCGGATTTCCAGTCCCATTCTTGATCCGGAAGTTCTGGAAGAGTTGGAATCCAGACAATCCGATACCGGCCCAAAACCGAATTGACCTCATGACATCTCCGCCGGATACTCCACCACCTTCACCCTCCGCGCAATCCGAAACCACACTGCCACTAACAGATGAACAGATCCGTGATGCCTTGCAGCAGGATGCTCTCATAGCTCCGAGGAGGTCCAAGTGGGCATGGACGTGGGGCACATTCTTTGGTATTGGAATGATGGGCAAAGGCGGTGGCAGCGTTGCAGCAGCCTTGACCTGTGGAATCTGGTGGGTCCTTTCGGCCTATATCGTCCCGTCGCCATGGATATGGCCGATGACGTTGCTTCTCTCTGTCATTGTCACTTTGCAGGGTATTCGCTGGTCCAACATTATTGCTCACGAGTTGGGTAAAGAAGACCCTTCTGAAGTTGTTATCGACGAAGTGGCCGGTCAGCTGATCGCTTTACTGTGGGCTCCCTTACGATGGCCATATATATTGGCCGCATTCATTCTTTTCCGGGCTTTTGACATCATTAAACCGCCTCCGATCCGCCAACTAGAAGACCTACACGGTGGGCTTGGCATTATGATGGACGATGTAGGCGCGGGACTCATGGCCCTCGCTGTACTACGCATCGCACTTCATTACAATTGGTTGTGATATGGGACTTGCAGAAAAAATCCTGGGAAAATCAAATGGGCGTCCGCATATCGAGCGGCTTGATCCTGGTGCCTCCATGCCCGGCGGAGAAGTACATATCTTCGGCACGAACCTGAAGACGGAAATTTTCGTCCGTCCAGATGTGCGATTCAATGATGTGTTCGGCAACATCATCACTGCTGCTGAACATCGTGTCATTGCACGTGTTCCTGATCGATCATCCAGCGGCCCTCTTGTAGTAAAGACCAATGTGGGCAACTCCAACCCCGCTGAATTCAAAATCTCCAAACAGATCGCTGAGAGTGTCCATCCTGTGACCAACCCGACGTTGGACGCACAAGGCAACATCTATACCACTCTTTCAGGTTCCCGCGGGCAGAAGACCCCGATTTCAATCTTCAAGATCGATGAACACAACGACATTACCCCATTCTTGACTGAGATCATGAACCCCACCGGCATAGCTTTTGACCGCCATGGCACCTTCTATGTGAGTTCAAGGCAAGACGGCTCCGTGTACAAGGTTTCCCCAACTGGTGCGCTTTCAATTTATGCACAGGGGATGGGAATGGCCACTGGAATTGCCTTTGACCGCGAAGGGTTTCTGTATGTAGGAGACCGCAGTGGCAGCATCTTCAAGATCCGTGAGGACGGTGAGACTTTCGTTTTCGCCACACTGGAACCAAGTGTGAGCGCATACCATCTCGCCTTTGGCCCCAATGGAAATCTGTTTGTGACCGGCCCTACCGTTTCCAGCTTTGATGCTGTGCACTGCATAACTCCGGGAGGAGTTGTGAGTGAGTATTACGTCGGTTTGGGACGCCCGCAGGGCCTCGCTTTTGACATGAATGGGAACCTTTATGTTGCAGCTTCTCTTGCCGGACGACGCGGTATCGTGAAGATCACATCTGAGGGAAGGGCTTCCATGGCTGTGAGCGGCAATAATTTGGTGGGACTCGCATTTGCTCCGAATAATTCAATGGTCCTCGCCACTCATGGTGCGCTAGATAGAATTGATATCGGGATCGCTGGTATGCCGCTCTGGGGATAACTTTCCCTGACTTTCCGTTATATCCTTGAATGAAGCTCCTTTCTTCCTTGCTCCTATGAACGCTGAGATCATTGCCATCGGCTCCGAGTTGCTAACGCCCTTTCATCAGGACACCAATTCCCTGTTCATTACAGAGAAGTTGAACACGTTGGGCGTTGAAGTCACATTCAAATCTGTAGTGGGAGACTCGCGCGCGAACCTGGTTTCCGTAGCCCGTATCGCATTGGCCCGTACCGATATTGTCATATTCATGGGTGGACTTGGCCCCACAGAAGACGACCTTACCCGCGAATCTGTGAGTGAAGCTATGCGGCTTCCTCTTAAGCGTGACCCTGACCTTCTGGCTGACCTCTATGCCCGCTTTGCCGCTCGCCGTATCAAGATGCCGGAGAACAACCAGCGCCAGGCTGATGTACTTGATGGCGCAGCATCTTTGCCTAACGCGAAAGGTACCGCACCCGGACAGTGGATCGACGGGCAATATGAAGGCCGTGACAAATTTGTGATGCTGCTGCCCGGTCCTCCATATGAGTTGAAGCCAATGTTCGAAGAACAGTGCTTACCTCGTTTACGCGAGAAGCTTCCCCCACTGTTCATCGCCACCCGGACACTTAAGGTCGCCATGATGGGTGAGGGGGAGTGTGATTCGCGCTCCGCACCTATCTATCGAAAATACGAACGTGTGCAGACGACGGTCCTGTTCAAGCACGGAGAGGTCCAACTTCATCTGCGTGGACGCGCCTCAACTGCTCTTGAAGCACAGGATATGGTTGAGAAATTGGCCGAAGAGCTGGAGGATGAACTCGGCGACCATGTTTTTTCAACCGCTGGGGAAAGTTTGGAACAGATCGTTGGATATTTCCTGCAAATGAGGACCGCGACGTTGGCTGTAGCTGAGAGCTGCACGGGTGGATTATTCTCTCAACGCATCACTTCCATTCCCGGCAGCTCCCGCTATTTTCTCGGTGGCGTTGTTTCGTATGACGATGAGATCAAGAAGCTATTGGTTGGCGTACCGCCCATGCTCATCAAGGAACACGGTGCAGTCAGTAAACCAGTGGCGCAGGCGCTGGCCGAAGGCATCCGTCGGAAATGTAATTCAACTTTAGGAGTGGGGATAACTGGCATCGCTGGGCCAGGCGGCGCAACCGATGAGAAACCCGTCGGCCTCGTCTTCATTGCTGTCACCGATGGCCGCGTGACCGATGTAGTGGAGCGGCAATTTCCGGGAGATCGTGAACGTATCCGGTGGTTCGCAAGCCAGTTGGCATTGGACATGGTGCGAAGAAAATTGTTATAAATACGATTTCTTATGGATATTGAGACTCCGCAACACAGTCCTAGTAACAGTAGTAATTAACCAAAGTTTACTGAACAGTTACTAGTTTGCCCCGAAATCTCTTGCGCCTTCTGCGCCACTTCAGTATCGTTCTTCGATGGCTTTATAGCTCATTTATACGTTCCTTAAGTGTGCCTATGCGACTGTTTGTCGGACTCGACATCACCGAAGGTATTCGCCAGCGCGTGGCGGACTACATGTCCAGCCTCAAGAAGAAATTCCCTGAAGTGAAATGGGTGAACCCCGAACTCCTGCATGTGACCTTGAAGTTCATCGGGGAGCACCACCAGCTCGAAGAGATCCAGCACCTGCTCTCAAATGTGCAAGTCAGCCCGCTGGATATGTCATTTAAAGAAGCTGGCTTCTTCTCCCCTCGCGCACCCCGCGTTTTCTGGGTTGGAGTCCATGCCAGCCATTCGCTCGCAGAGCTCGCTTTGCAGGTGGACCACGCTCTTGCCAGCCTGAACATTCCACGCGAGACTTTGGCGTTCCATCCGCACCTTACGCTCGCTCGCGAAGGTACCGGACGTCCCCAAGGCGGCGCTGAAGACCGCGGCAAAGGGCGTATGCACAAACTCTTCGACCATGTACAGAAGACCAAAGCTCCTGAGTTCGGCAGCATGACCTGCCGCCAATTCGTGCTTTTCAAGAGCGTGATGACACAGAGTGGCCCTCTTTATACCCCTATCGAAAGATACATCCTCAAGAAGGAACACACTGGTATCATTCTGCCGTCATGAATTCCGAGTCGTTCCCCTACTATCTGAGAATTGCGCTCATATCATATTTATTCGGAAGCATCCCTTTTGGGTATTTACTTGTAAAACTCTTCCGCAAACAAGACATTCGCGCAACTGGAAGTGGAAATATCGGCGCTACGAACGTTGCTCGTAGCGGAGCAAAATGGTTGGCCATCTTGACTTTAATCATGGACGCTCTCAAGGGGGCATTGCCAGTTTGGATATATCTGAGCTATGAACGCAAAATATTTTCCACCTATGACTTCTATCAATTTCCGATGAATTACGTCCCTCCCTGTTTGGCAGCACTGTTTGCCGTCCTTGGCCACATGTTCCCTGTATGGCTGAAATTCAAGGGCGGTAAGGGCGTTGCGACAGCGATGGGAGTGTTTGCGGTTCTCGCTCCCAAAGCCATTTTGATCAGCCTTGGTATATTCCTCCTCATCTTTGCAGTCACTCGCTATGTTTCTTTTGGATCGGTAGCTTCGTCATTGCTGTTTCCCTTCTCAGCATTTTGGTTTTATGAACCATTACGAACTTGGCCATCCATGGTCTTGGTCTCTGTCATATCATTGCTCATCATTGTGAAACATCATGCCAACATCCGGAGACTGATCAACGGGACCGAGCCCCGCTTCGGTTCGTCCATGCCAGCGTCAGACGACAACGGCGGTGAACCATGAGCCGCGTCGCAGTCATCGGAGCAGGGGCTTGGGGAACGGCATTGGCAATCGTCCTTGGTCGCAACGGCGGACACACCGTCACACTCTGGGCGCACGAACCTGAGGTTTTCGACGGCATCGTCGCTCGACACGAGAACACTGTCTATCTCCCCGGATGCGCGATCCCTCAAAATATTTCACCTACTACTGATCTCGCCATCGCTCTGAAAGACGCTGAGCTCGTACTCAGCGTTATGCCCTCACATCACAGCCGTGCGGTGTTCAAACAGATGTCGCCACATCTGAGCCCCAAGATGCGTTTCGTGAGTGCGACCAAAGGCATTGAAAACGAATCCCTTCTGCGCATGAGTCAGGTCATCAGCGAAACGGTCTTCCTCGAAGCTGGCTTCCCTCCCAAAGTATCCGTACTGAGTGGACCATCGTTCGCTCGTGAAGCAGCCAAAGGCGACCCCACTGCGGTCACGGTCGCATCCACTGACGATGCATTTGCCGCGACCGTGCAACAGAATTTCGGTGGCCCATCTTTCCGCGTCTACACCAGCGACGATGTCATTGGCGTAGAACTCGGCGGAGCATTGAAGAATGTCATCGCCATTGCCGCAGGCATCGTCGAAGGCCTTGGTCTTGGACACAACACCGCTGCAGCCCTGATCACACGCGGCTTGGCTGAGATTACCCGTCTTGCTGTGGCTTGCGGTGCACGCCGTGAGACCATGGCCGGGCTTGCCGGCATGGGGGACCTTGTCCTCACCTGCACCGGTGGACTCAGCCGCAACCGTTCCGTTGGCGTGCAACTCGGCCAAGGCAAACAATTGCCAGAGATACTCGCTGGAATGCATGGCATGGTCGCAGAAGGCGTATTGACCACCAATGCCGTTGTCGGGCTTGCCCATAAACACGGCGTCGAAATGCCTATCACCGACCAAATGTTCGCCATCCTGCATGATCGTAGACCGCCGAAGGACGCCATCAAAGAACTGATGTCCCGGCCCGGCAAGAGCGAGATGATTATCTGAGTTTTCTTCGGGAACCTCCAGTAGACTTTCACGCCGCACGTTTCATTTAATATCTATACATGTCTGACGAAGATTTCATGCGCGCCGCACTTGATGAAGCACGTAAAGCCGAAGCAGTTGGTGAAGTGCCTATCGGTGCGGTCATCGTACAAGAAGGAGCTGTGATTGCTCGTGGCTTCAATCGCAACTTGATCGACCACGATCCCACTGCTCACGCTGAAGTTGTTGCACTACGCGAATGTGGTGTCGCTCTCGGCAACCACCGAATGCCCGCATGTGAGATGTTTGTTACCATAGAACCATGCGCAATGTGCGCAGGTGCGCTCATTCAGGCAAGGCTCAAGAGGCTTGTTTACGGCGCAAAAGATCCTAAAGCAGGAGCAGTAGGCAGTGTGGTGTCGTTGCTCAACCACTCTAGCCTGAACCATCGCATGGAAGTTGTAAGTGGCGTTTTACAGGAAGAATGCTCTCAGATCATACAGAAATTCTTCCGGAACAAACGAGTTATTGGGTAAATAATAATTCCATTTCACTGGGCTCAACCGTTCGCCCTGTGTATATTTTCAAGCGGAGAGGTGCGTGAGCGGTTGAAACGATCCGCCTCGAAAGCGGACATACCTTAACGGGTATCGAGAGTTCGAATCTCTCCCTCTCCGCCATTCAATTCCTCCATTACAATTTTCAATAATGAGTGTCCAGTCGTCTTTGTCCGTATGGCGCTATCTTCTTCTGCTTGCAGCTATTTTTTCAGTACAGGTTGCCCTGCACGGCACCTTGCTCACGCTTCCCTATTTTTGGGATGAAGCGGGATACTACATCCCCGCCGCTTATGACTTCTTCCAACACGGCAATCTGATACCCGCTTCTACGCTGACCAACGCTCATCCACCTTTGCCGGTTTTATATCTTGCACTCTGGTGGAAGTTGTTCGGATTCAAACCGATCGTTACACGGCTCGCCATGCTGTTGGTTTCTGCGTTCGCTCTCTTAGAGGTGTTCCAGCTTGCAAATATATATTTCCAGCAACGGGACGCATCTCGATTCGCACCGCTTGCGGTGACAATTCTTATGGGTCTATATCCGATCTTCTACACTCAGAGCAGTCTCGCCCATGCTGATCTTCTCGCAATGGCGCTTATCGTTTGCGGGCTACGGCTGTGGTTTCAAAATAAGCTTGCACACGCAGCAACCATATTTGCACTGACTTGTTTGGCCAAGGAAACAGCAGTCATATTCATTTTTGCGGTGATCATCTATCAATTCATCTGCTCGGCAAAATCGAAATCGTTACCAGTGGGCACATCTTTATTCACGCGTTATGGCAAACTGCTGCCATTGTGTTTGTCCATCATTCCATTGGCTATTTGGTATCTCTACCACTTTTCCGTCACGGGCCATGTCTTCGGCAACTCATCTTTCTTCCGCTACAATTTATCCGAGACTCTTGTACCCACTCGAGTTCTTGCTGCATTGTTATTGCGCACTTGGCATCTGTTAGGACACATGAATCTATGGGTACTCACTCTTGCAGCAACAATTGCATGCTTGTTGTGGCGCAAACCACAGATTCCCCAATCAGCTTCCAATAAGCGCAATACGTTGATTTTGATACTTCTTACCCAATGGGTTTTTTTCTCTTTGACGGGTGGAGCACTTTTAACCCGCTATCTATTAGCCGCGTTCCCATTGGTGATCATGCTTTTAGTGGAGGTCCTCATTCGTCGTACAACATTCTGGATACCGAGTCTAGCCATTACCGCCCTGGCATTCATTTTCGCTTTATCGCATGGGCCCGCATACCGTATCGCACCGGAAGACAATCTGACCTACAGGGATTTCATTCAACTCCACCAAGGTGCCGCGGATTATCTTTCTTCCCATCATCCCACCGCGCGGGTTCTCACTGCATGGCCAGCCACTGA
>Ga0207129_1068_pt1 | contig 24868 bp, 27 predicted proteins | sample Alteio_BWMinHeat_15_FD_153517 | JGI IMG/M metagenome (GOLD analysis project Ga0207129, IMG submission 153517) | Enriched cells from forest soil in Barre Woods Harvard Forest LTER site, Petersham, Massachusetts, United States -... | ecosystem: Environmental > Terrestrial > Soil > Temperate forest >... | reverse complement strand
ACTGGATCATCAGTCATTTTAACAGCTACTAGTCAAGGTGGTAATGGTGGGGCCGGTGGTAGTATAGATGTGAGCAACCTTACTAGTGCTGAAGGAGGCGGCGGTGGTGGTGGGGCGGGTGGCTATGGTGTTTTTGTGCAGAATGCAATGACATTGACACTTAACAATGCAGCGAACCTGACTGGTGGCATGGGTGGCAATGGTGGCGGTGGTCGTACTGCAGGTGCTGGTGGAGAGGGTGGTAACGGCGGGATAGGTCTTTTCTTAGCCAATGGCGGTAACGTGGCCAACGAAGATGCGACGATTGTGGGTGGTCGTGGTGGAGATGGTGGTATGGGTGAGCAGGGCAATAACCTCATATCCGGTACTCTGAGCATTAGCCCAGATGCACAAAGTGGTAATGGTGGTCAGGGTGGCACTGGTATTGCGGTATTAGCTGCGGCGGGTAACATCGTCAATGCAGGAACAGTAAGTGGTGGAAATGGAGGCAATGGTCAGAATTTTTTTGTTGATACAATTACTCAGACTGAAAACCCTAATGGCTCGAACGGTGGCCAGGGTGGGGCTGGGATTACTATGCCCAATGGCGGTACTTTAACCAACACTGGCACTATCCAGGGCGGTAATGGTGGTTTGGCAGGTATAGGTGATGCCGCTAATAGCGGCACCAATGGTACAGCAGGTGCAGGTGGTGAAGGTGTCACGGGTGCAAATCTTGCAATCGTGGATAGCGGCAAGATCGCAGGCGGCGCAGGTGGTGATGGCGCCCAAGCTGATTCGATCGAGTTTACTGGCGGCACCAACAGCCTAGAGCTGCAAGCAGGCTATAATATCCCCAACGCTGTTGTCGGCGATGCCGGTACTACGAATACTCTGATTTTAGGTGGCAGTGGCAACAGCACATTCAATGCTTCACTGCTTGGCACACAATATCAAAACTTTGCGAGTGTCCAAGAAACAGGATCAGCGACATGGGTAGTCACCGGGACAAGCAGCAGTGCAGCGCCCTGGACAGTGAGTTCAGGTACCTTGAGTGTGAATGGTGTATTAAACAACAATTTAATGGTTGCTTCTGGTGCAACATTGAAGGGCACTGGCACGATCAATGGTACCGTAACGGTAAATGGTACGATTGCTCCAGGCAATTCAATCGGTACTTTAAATGTTGGTAATTATATTTCTAATGCCGGCTCAACGTATCAGGTAGAAATTAATCCAGCTGGGCAATCCGATCAGATCAATGCCAGCGGCACAGCAACCCTCAACGGTGGTACAGTGAGCGTGATTGCAGATAGCGGGTCATATCCGGCGATTCGATATACGATTGTGACAGCAGCAGGCGGTGTCACTGGCCAGTATGGCAATCTCATCCAGAATCTGCCGTTTTTATCACTCGGACTGAGCTATGATCCCAATCATGTGTACTTGAATGTGGGACGTAATCAGGTCTCTTTCGCTTCCGTTGCTGTAACGCAAAACCAATTCAGTGTAGCGAATGCAGCGCAAAGCTTAGGCGCTGGCAATGCAGTGTACGATGCGATTGTGACCCTAACAGCGCAGCAAGCACAGCAAGCGTTCGATAGCCTTTCTGGCGAAGCCTATGCTTCATTGTTAGGTGATTTTACCAATGAAAGCCGCTATCCACGCGAAGCGATATTAGACAATCTACATGACGGCTTATTAACTCCACAACAACCTTGTTCTCTTGGAACCCGAATCTGGGCGCAAGGGATTGGTTCCTGGGGAGAGCTTGAAGGTAATCACAATACAGCCGAAGCAGATACATCAGTAGGCGGCTTGTTTGTTGGTGCTGATCAAGCGATCAACAACCAATTCCGTGTGGGCGTGATGGGTGGCTATACACACAGTGATTTAGATGTGGATGATCGTCATTCAGATGCAGATAGCAACGACTATTCGGTAGGCATTTATGGCGGTGCACATTTACAACGTTGGCTGTTATCAGCAGGTGGCATTTACACTTGGCATGATATTGACATGGATCGTGACGTCAACTTTGCTGACTTTGCAGATGAGGTTGATAGTGATGATCATGCGCATACCAGCCAGCTGTTTGCAGAAGGTGGGTATGATTTATCCTGGCGACAATTTGATATTGAGCCCTTTGCGAACGTTGCCCAAGTCGATACCGACCTCAATCACTTTACTGAAGAAGGTGGTCCAGCTAGTTTGCAAGGTAGTGGAGATGAAGATGTCTTCTACTCAACATTAGGCGTCAGAGAATCCTCACCACTCTATGCCGATGAAGATTGCAGTTACACGATCGGCCAAGAAGTGCGAGCAGGATGGCAACATGCTTACAATGGCATCGATCCTGAAGCGGATCTTGAATTCGCTAGCGGCAGCACGCCGTTTGAAGTGGAAGGCACGCCCATTGCACGAGATGCAGCGTTAGTTGATGCAGGTTTGAATCTCGATGTGAAGTATGTGCAATTTCGATTAGCGTATGATGGCGAGCTTGCCAATAGCGTGCATGACAATGGCGTGACGGGGACAGTCAGCTGGGCAGTAGATTAGCAGGTTGCAACCGCAAAGCCCCTTAGTGTATAAGGGGCTTTTTCTTTTCTTTTAATAAAATGCTAGCTCGCGCTCTCACTGCCAACAACATTACCGTCACGCCAGGGATGCTGGACCAGCTTAGCGCCTATCTCGCACTGCTAACTGATTGGAATCGCGTATTCAATCTAACAGCCATCACTGAGCCCAAAGACATGATAGACTTGCACATCGTCGATAGCTTGCTGGTTGCGCCCTATTTGACGGGGCAGCGGTTGCTTGATGTCGGTAGTGGGGGTGGCTTGCCCGGTTTGCCACTTGCCATTACCCATCCAACACAAGCGTGGACGTTGCTCGATAAAAATGGCAAAAAAACGCGATTTTTAAAGCAAGTGGTGTTGGAGCTCCAATTGAATAATGTGGAAGTGGTACACGCGCGCTGCGAAGATTTTAAAGCGCCGTCTTTTGATGTGATTACGTCGCGTGCATTTAGTTCACTGATTGATTTTGTTGCGATCACAGCGCATTTATTATCGCGAAAGGGTTTATGGGTTGCATTGAAAGGTCAGTATCCCGCAGCGGAATTAGCGGTATTAAAAACAAAAATAGGTGTTCATGTGACGGTTGCGCCTATTCAGATTGATGATCGAGATATCGCGCGGCATGTGGTGTTAATCAGAAATAAGCAAGAGGAATAATTGTGGGAAAAATTATTGCGATTACCAATCAAAAAGGCGGTGTAGGAAAAACCACGACCAGTATTAATTTAGCTGCCTCATTTGCAGCAATGAAACGTAAGGTTTTATTGTTTGATCTTGATTCGCAAGGCAATGCGACGGTTGGTTGTGGAGTGGACGGCAAACAAATTCATTATTCTTCTAAGCAAGTATTAGCACAAGAAATTACCTTGCAAGATGCAGTGATTAAAACCAATGGTGGTTTTGATCTTATCGCGACCAATCAAGATTTAATTGTTGCTGAAATGCAATTATTGCAAGACCAACAGCGTGATCAACGATTAAAAAATATTTTAGATCCAATAGCGGCTCACTATGATTATATTTTAATTGATTGTCCACCATCGCTTAGCATTTTAACGGTGAATGCGCTCATTGCCGCAGATTCAGTGCTCATTCCTGTGCAATGTGAGTATTTTGCATTAGAAGGTTTATCCGGTTTATTAAATACGGTGAATCAAATTCGCGATACGGTGAATCATAAATTACATATCGAAGGATTATTGCGCACCATGTACGATGGGCGTAATCGCTTAGCGGTTGATGTGTCTGCACAGTTGCTCGCGCATTTTCCAGATCGCGTGTACCGCACGGTGATCCCACGCAATGTGCGCTTGGCGGAGGCGCCCAGTCATGGTGCGCCTGCTTTGCATTATGATGAAAAATCGCAAGGAGCGATTGCGTATTTGGCTTTGGCGGGTGAAATATTACGTCGTAAAGAGGCGAAGAAACATGCACGTGCCTGATGAAAAAACAACGCATTTTGGTTATCGAGAAGTGCCTGTGGCAGAAAAAGCGTCTCTAGTTGCCGAGGTTTTCCATTCCGTTGCGAATAAATATGATGTGATGAATGATTTGATGTCAGTGGGATTGCATCGTTATTGGAAAGCAGTGACGGTGCAGGAAGCTAATGTGCGCTCGGGGCAGAGCGTTTTAGATGTTGCAGCTGGTACGGGGGACTTGAGTATCGCATTTGCTAAGAAAGTCGGTAAAACAGGGAAAGTGTTGATGACGGATATTAATGCGTCAATGCTTGCTCGTGGCAAAGCGCGGCTAGTGGATGCAGGGATTGTGGGCAATGTGGAATATCGAGAAGCCGATGCTGAAAATCTGCCTTTTGCAGAGAGTACTTTTGATTGCGTGACGATTGCGTTTGGCTTACGTAATGTGACGGATAAAGCGGCGGCATTGCGTTCCATGTATCGTGTGTTAAAGCCAGGGGGTAAATTATTAATTCTTGAATTTTCGACACCGATATTTAGTATATTAAAAAAAGGCTATGATTTTTATTCGATGCATGTTATTCCTAAAATAGGTGAAATGGTTGCAAAAGATAAGGCGAGTTATCAGTATTTGGTTGAATCAATACGTCGACATCCTGATCAAGCAACCTTAAAAAACATGATGATTGATGCGGCATTTGAAGAGGTGAGTTATCGCAATTTAAGTGGTGGAATTGTTGCACTACATAAAGGATATAAATATTAACATGCTAAGTGTTGCTTTGAACCATTATTTAGCCCTTGATCCTGATTCAAGCAAACGTCTCTTGCGTTTAAATAATAAAGTCATCGCAATCACTCTCCTGCCTTTTTCGTGTACCTTGCAATGTCATATTTTGGATGAAGCGATGACGATCTCACGCAAAATCACGCTAACCCCTGACGTTACCATTACAGGTACGCCGCTAGCTTTATTAGGCGTCAGTCTAAATAAATCGCAGCGCCATCGCTTTTTTGCTGATGGTGTTACCATGACGGGCGATAGTTTAGTTGCAGAGCAATTTATTCAATTACTTGATCAGCTGGATATTGATTGGGAGGAAAAACTATCGCATTTTATTGGCGATATTCCTGCGCATCACATCGGCAAGTGGTTTGGTGCTTGTCGTCAGTGGGTTAAGCAAAGCGTTGATAGCATGCAACAAAACATTCGCGATTATGTGCAAGAAGAAAAAAACTGGCTGCCTACACGTGAGGCATTGCAGGATTTTTATCAGGATGTTGATGCACTTGTTTTTGATGTCGATCGATTGGTTGCAAAAGTAGAAAGGATCACATCATGCTAACACGCTTTTTCCGCTTACTGCGCATTAATTACATCTTAATGCAATACAACATCGATAGCATCTTGCTAGGCCATCATCGCCTGGCCTTCTTAGCATTCATTAAATACCTGAATCCTTTCTATTGGACACGAGATAAAGCGCTCTCGCGTGGCGCGCGCATACGGTTGGCGTTGCAGAAATTAGGGCCGATTTATGTGAAAGTGGGGCAAATGATTTCAACGCGTCGTGATCTGATCCCTGATGATATTGCGGATGAATTAACGAAATTGCAAGATCGAGTGGCGCCTTTTCCTGGGCTTGTTGCAAAAAAAATCATCGAAAATAGCCTGAAATGTGACTTAAAAACCGTATTTGCTGAATTTGATTTAACGCCACTAGCTTCCGCTTCTATTTCGCAAGTGCATGCGGCTACGTTATTGACTGGCGAAAAAGTGGTGATCAAAGTGTTGCGGCCGAATATTAAGGCGCAAATTGCACGTGATACGGATTTATTATTGAGCCTGGCCAAGTGGGCAGGACGCTATTGGTATGCGCTGCGGCGGTTTAAGCCGCAAGAAATGGTGCAAGAAATTACCCAAACATTGAATGACGAATTGGATCTCTTGCGCGAAGGTGCCAATGCCAGTCAATTATCCCGCAATTTTGCCAAACAAGCGATATTATCTGTACCTAAAATTTATTGGTCTTATTGCAAAGATAATATCTTAGTGATGGAGCGCATTTATGGCATTCCTATTTATGATACGGCGAGCTTACAAAAAGCAGGCGTTGATTTTAATCAATTAGCTGAACGTAGTTTAGATGTTTTTTTCACACAAGTCTTTCGTGACAATTTTTTTCATGCAGATTTGCATCCTGGTAATATTTTTGTCGATGCCACACATCCCGATCATCCTACATTTATTGCCGTTGATTTTGGCATTATGGGAACACTCAGTCGTTCTGATCAGCGTTATTTAGCTGAAAACATGATGGCTTTTTTTAAGCGAGATTATCAGCGCGTTGCCGAATTGCATATTGCCTGTGGCTGGCTACCACCAAATACGCGAGTCGATCAATTTGAAAGTGCGATTCGTGCGGTGTCTGAACCTATTTTTGAACAATCGCCACATGCGATTTCATTTGGGCAATTATTATTGCGTTTATTTCAAGTGGCGAGGCGCTTTCATATTAATATTCAGCCACAACTGATTTTGTTGCAAAAAACATTGGTGAATATAGAAGGCTTATGCAAACAATTGGCGCCGGAGTTTAATTTGTGGGGAGTGGCGGCTCCACAAATCGAAAAATGGTTGAAGCAACAAGTGGGCGTGCGCGCCTTTTTACATCGTTTAGCGGAAAATTTGCCGCAGTGGTCACAACAATTACCTGCTATTCCTAATTTGATTTATGAAGTATTGCAGGAAGTGAAGCAGCAAAAAGAGGCAGCGCGATTTAAATCTGGAAAGTCTTAGCGTGGCATTATTAGTAACCCGGAGAGAATGATGGATATACCAACAAATTTACCAATGAATGAGCTTGAAAAGACTGATATTGAAATGCATTTGCTCGGTAAGGAAATAACCGATACAAAAACAAAAAAAGATAGCAGTATCAAGGTTAAAACTCAGGAAGAACTGAATAAAATTTCACGATACTTGGCGGGTGGTCGTTTTCAACATATCCCTATTAAAACGCCTGATGAGATTGCAAAATTAAAAATTTCTGGAGGTATTTGCGCAAAGATTCTTGATGAAATCTCACCACATGTAAAACCGGGCGCTACAAAAAAGCAGCTTAATGAAATGATTCATCAATTGATTTGTGTCAAATATGACGCAGAGGTAGACAGACTGATGACTGATGCGCAAACCGATGCATCATCTCGTATTTCTGCATGTTTTGGGTTAAATGACATCATTGTGAATGCGCCACCCGATGATATGCCATTAAAGACTGGCGATCTTTTTGGCATTGATATCAGCGTAAGAAAAAATGGTTGGTGCGGTGACACAAGAAAATCTTGGATTATTGGTGAAGAAGCTTCTCCTCTTGCAAGAAGTTTGTTTGCTGTCAGCCACCAAGCAATGTGGCTCGCAATTGGCCTCGTTAAACATGGGGCAAGGGTAGAGATGATTGCGAACGCTGTTGAAACATATGCCAAAAAACATGGCTTTTCTATGCTAAAACTTCCTATTACAGCTGGGCATTCCCTTGGAAGTATGCATATGGATGGCTGGTTAATCCCGCTTTATGACACTCCGCTGAATAAGGGCCGTGTTCTTGAAAAAGGAATGGTGATTACTCTTGAGACATTTATGAGTACTGGCGATGGAGAAGCTTATATATTAAATGACGAAAATGGTTCAGCGATAACAAAAGATGGCGCTCTCGCGTGTTATTGGGAGCATGCTGTAGCTGTTACTGAAACCGGATGTGAAATTTTAGATTTACGGGCGGGAGAAAAAGCATCTTGGGCAGAGTTGCCGTTTCCGTAGGATGTTGTGAAGTGCACTTCTGCATGCCGGAAGTGCTTCTGAGCTAAATAAGGGTCTACAAAACCATGCTAGCTTGGCCCCCTCCTTATCGCATTAAAACACATTTGCGTGCAAAATCCATTAAGTTACATGTAAAAACAGCTGGTTTGGAGATTACTGTTCCGCCGCGCTTTGATATCAAAACAATACCTGATTTATTGGAAGAACACAGTGCATGGATTATTAAGCATTTGTCTGCTGTAATAACGCCGATTGAACCAGTGCTGCCAACAACAATTTCGTTACGAGCCTGTGAGCGAAATTGGCAAGTTCGTTACATTCAAACTAAAATAGCCACGACAACATTGATGGAAAATGCTAGTCAAGAATTAGTATTAATGGGCGCAACTCATCATCAATTACGTTGTCGAAAAATATTAACAACATGGATTAAAGATTGTGCTAGATTATTTTTAGAAAAAGAGTTGTATGCATTAAGTCAGATGATAGGGTTGTCGTATCAAAGGCTGACTATTCGTGATCAAAAAACAGTATGGGGAAGTTGTACTTCTAGTAAGAATATTAATTTGAATTATAAATTAATATTCTTACCTAATATATTAATGCGATATGTTTTAATTCATGAACTGTGTCATCTCAAGCATCTTAATCACTCAAAAAAATTTTGGATGTTAGTGCAGCAATATGATCCAGAGTGGAAAATGCATCGCCTTTTTTTGCGAAGGGTCAATCAATATATTCCAGCTTGGCTGTCAGGGGCTAGTGTAAATTGATTTTATACTGACTATGAGAAACTAAATGATTTATACAACAATATTAAAAAACACTTGGAAAGCTCTTTACGATCCGAAGATGGATGTGACTCAAGCCGTTGAGCAATTCTTTCATCAGGATTATGAACAATGTATTAATGGAATTGTCATGAATCGTAATGAATATATTCACCATGTGCTTGAGCAGAAGAAAAATATGACGATCAATAGCATTGATTATAAGCATATCTTAGAAAAAGAAAATGAGCTTTTTGCTATTTATTATCCTAGAGGAAAAAATATAGATAATCTTCCTGTAGAAGCAGAAGTGATTGCCTATTTCCGTTTTGAAAGCGCAAAAATAATCAAAGTGCATGGACTGGTTAGGTTGATGAAGGGTGATTTAGCTGATGTTGATATGCATGCCTAATCATGCTACAATGTAGCTCATGACTTAGGAGGATATGCCATGCCTATAAATGCTGTTGTCCGTGCTCGCATTGACGAGCATATTAAAGAAGAAGCATCGACCGTGCTGGCGGCGATAGGACTCACTGTGTCTGACGCATTTCGCATAATGCTGATCCGCATCGTGCAAGAGAAGGCACTGCCATTCGAGCCGCTGGTGCCAAACGAAACGACTATTGCTGCTATGCGTGAAGCACGCGCCGGCAACCTTAAGCGGTTCAATAGTGTTGAGGCGCTAATGGCGGACTTGCATGCGAAAGATTGAGCACACCAGTCAGTTCAAGCGTGACTACAAGCGCGAGACGAAAGGTCAGCACCGCGCTACGCTAGATGCGGAATTGATGTCTATTATCAAAGCCTTAATGACTGACAAGCCTCTGCAGTTACATCACCACGACCATGCGCTAACAGGTGACTGGAAAGATCATCGTGACTGTCATGTTAAGCCTGATCTAGTATTAATTTACCGAAAGCTGAAGAACGAAGTGTTGCAGCTTGTGCGTATCGGCTCGCATAGCGAACTTGATCTGTGATTTGCCTGAATAAGAACACCCCGCCCTTTGGAGTACATGATGAAAACACTACTCACTCAACTCGCCACCCCCAACGACTTAGACGAACAAGGCCGCAAGGCTATTGCTGCTATGATCAATCCATTAGTTGCGGATGCTTTTGCTCTTTTTGTCAAAACAAAAAATTTCCATTGGCACATGTCTGGTTCGCATTATCGCGATTATCATTTATTACTTGATGAACAAAGCGAACAAATTTTTGCCATGATTGATACTCTCGCCGAGCGAGTGCGTAAATTAGGCCACATAACGGTGCATTCCATAGCAGAAATTCACCAGCTTAAAACAATTCAAGATGATAATGACCTCTATGTCGCACCAAACGATATGCTGAAACGGTTGCTAAGTGACAATAAAGCCATGGTGGCGCATATGCGCAAAGCACATCAAGTGTGTGATGAATATGAAGATGTTGCAACAGCTAGCTTGTTAGAAAATTTCATTGACGAAACAGAACGCCGCACTTGGTTTTTATATGAAACCTGCATGCCGGGCTAGAATAGATACTAAGGAAGAATAAAATTGTCTGAAATCGTTATTTATATCGCCAAAAATGGCCACGTACAGCTTGATATAAATCTCGCCCACGAGACACTATGGCTTTCGCAGCAACAAATGGCTGACTTATTTGGAATAAAACGACAGGCGATCACTAAGCACTTGAAAAATATATTTATTTCTGAAGAGCTGGCCGAGAATGCAGTCTGTTCCAAAATGGAACAGACTGCTCAAGATGGCAAGAAATACAAAACCAAATTTTACTCGCTTGATGCGGTTATCTCTGTCGGTTATCGAGTGAATTCTAGTCAAGCCACCCAATTTAGAATTTGGGCCACTGAGATTTTAAAGAAACATTATTATCAAAGACCATCCATTTATCGATGGTAATAAGCGTATTGGCAGTTTTATCTTCTTGCTCTATCTGAAAATACAAAATATTCTCATTGATTGAAATGAAAGCATTTTATCTGGTTTGGCCAAAAGAGCAGATTCTGCAGACACTGTCTGCAAAATCTGTAAAGTTATTTCATTCAGCTTTGACATAATTGGCGGAATATGTAAATGATTAACAAACGCTTAAAAAGCCTAACCATGCAAAACTTATTACAAACACGCTCTGAAAGCCTTCACTTGCAAGACATCAAACGGCATATTTTTTTATGCTGTGATCAGACCAAGCCAAAATGTTGCGATCACGCGGTGGGTCTTGCCGCATGGACGTATCTCAAAGATAGGTTGCATGCATTAAAACTGGATGGCCAAGGTGGGATCTACCGCAGCAAAGTGAATTGCTTGCGGGTGTGCTGTAATGGCCCCATTGCTGTGGTTTATCCTGAAGGGGTTTGGTACCACTCCTGTTATCCTGAGGTGTTAGAACGGATTATCCAAGAACATTTAATTGGCGGTGTCCCTGTAGCTGAATTTGTGTTTGTGAGATGATATGCTGCTCGATGTGGCAATGGCCATAGGCGAGTACCATTAGGGATTATTTTATGTTGCGTTTCTTATTCACACTACTTTGCGCTTTGCTGCTAACAGGCTGCGCGTCCTCTTCGCTTTCGCGGCAAGGCGAGTCGAGCATTGATGATTTCACACAATCTGTCCAAGCGCCTTTTGAGAATATGGACCCCGATCCTGCTGATATCTACCAAAATACCAGTCAAGCCAGCAAAGGCCTGCTGGTGGGTGGTGCTTCTGGTGCCGTCGTCGGTGCAATCGCAGGCGGTGTGGGTGGTGGCGGCATTGTGCCATCGGCACTGGTGGGGGCAGCGACTGGCGCGGTGATTGGTGGTATTGCTGGGGCTGCAATTGATGCGCATGCGAATATGCGGGATCAGTTGGCAAATCGCGGGGTGACGATTGTGGTGTTAGGCGATCAAATTTTGATTGCGATACCGTCTGCGCGTATTTTTGATGCGTATTCGTCAACGATTAATCCCAGCGCCTATTCAACGCTCGATTTAGTCGCGCGTTATATCAACCGTTATGTGAAAATGTTGGTGAAAATTACGGTTTATACCGCAGATCAAGGCACAGATTCGATTAGTACAGCACTCTCGCAAGATGAAGCCGATACACTGGTGAAATTTTTTAGCAGAAATGGCTTAGATGCCCGCGTGCTGTATGGCGTAGGCGCTGGCGATAGCCATCTGGTGGTACATAGCATGAATTGGGACAGTGATAATTATCGGATCGAGATAACGTTACAGAAATTATACTTTTAAACATAAGGATATTGACCATGCTAGCTCCTCGCGCGCGAACTGCAAATTTTCAGAGTGATTTTTATCGCCATCATTACTATCGCTTATTGCGTTGGCTGATTGCGTTGTTACTGATGATGTTCGTCTTGCTGGGTGCGATTATTTATCTTCTCATCACCCAACCTCCCCGGCAGTTTTATGCCGATACGACACAAGGCAAGTTGCTTGCTATGCCGAATACAGAGGCGAGTTAAATGGCTAAGATCCAAGCGCGTCTCGATCATTTTTTAGCGGCTCCCCCGGGTTTTTATCGACGGCATTACCATCATGTCTTGATGGGACTGATACTGCTGATGCTGCTGATCATTGCCGCAGTGGGTGTGGTAATGACGCAAATTTTAAAGCGCCCTTTACCCACTTTTGATGCAGTGAGTAGTGGCCAACGTCTTTTTTTATCGCCAAGCACAACGCCCAATCTCTTGCCAGAGACCGTTATTCGTTGGAGCACGGAGGCTGCTATCGCTGCTTATAATTTCGATTTTGCGAATTATGCAACGGAAACCGCCGCCGCGCGTGTTTACTTTACCAGCAAGGGTTGGGCGGATTATACGCAATCGCTAGCAACAGTCGTGCAAGCGATCACGCAAAACCAGCTGAATGTGACGGGTGTGGTCAATGGTACGCCGGTGATTGCTAATCAGGGCGATATGGCATCGCAAGGTTATAGTTGGCGAGTACAAATTCCGTTTCTGGTGTCTTATGTGAGTGCAGGACTACAGGGGAATGTGGTGACGCAATCGCGCTATGTCATTGTCTTGACGTTGACGCATGTGCCGACTAGCCAAAATCCGCAAGGCATTGGCATCGATCAATTTCAGATGGTGAGCATATGAAGACGGAACAAGCTGTTTCTGCTGTGTTAATGCGCAATTTTTTTTATCAGCGCTTATGCTATTTAGCCTGCGCATTACTGGTACTCGTTTTAATTACCATTGGTCTCTTAATTGGTTTATTGGTTTATCTCATTGAAGAAGAACCCGCGCCAGTTTATTTTGCAACCAATGTGGCCGGACAGCTAATGCGCATCCCACCGGTTACTGAACCTTTTCCGGCAAATACGGTCGCTAATTGGACGGTGCAAGCAATACAAGCAGCCTATGCCTACGATTACGTGAATTATAGGCAGCAGCTGCAAAGTGCGCAGCAATATTTCACCGATTATGGTTGGCATGGCTACATGCAGGCTTTAACCGCGAGTAATAACTTAGTCGCGCTTACCCAGCGCAAGCAAATTGTGCTTGCCCAAGTGATTGGCCAGCCGCGCTTCTTGAAAGCAGGCATCCTGGCAGGCGCCTATGCGTGGCAATTGCAAATGCCGCTGCTGGTGACCTACTGGGAGCCGCCGTACGATGACAAATCGAAATTTTCGAATGCGCTTACCATCAGCGTGATCGTGCAGCGCCAGCCGATGTTACAGAGTAATGCAGGGCTTGGCATTGTGCAGCTGCTGTCAAGCATAGCAACGAGTAATGCACCCGTGATGCAGCAGTTGAATGTGAATACGTCGTCGTAGGAGGACCCTCTCATGCCTGAACACGTGACCCTACAGCAGCGTTTTTATCATGATCGTTTGTATCATGTGGTTCTGCTTTATTTGCTGACACTGATTGTACTTGGCACGCTCATTGCGCTGAGTTGTTACTTGTATTTGGTGAAGCCGAAACCGGTCACTTTTCAGACCTATACCGGCTTTCGCGTGCAGCCGGATGTGCCACTCAATCAGCGTTATTTGTCTGATCCGCAATTGGTGCAATGGTTAAGTCGCGTCATTCCGCAAGTGTTTAGCTATGATTTTGTGCATGATGCAGATCAAGTGCAGCAAGTGAGAACCTATTTTACTGCTGATGGCTGGCAGAGCTTTGCTAATCATTTGAATGCTTATGCCAATCCTAATGTGGTGACGGCGAATCGTTTATTCGTATCAGCTAACTTAACCGGTGCGCCTTCGATTAATCAAGAAGCCTATTTGGGGTCGACAGCCGCGTGGACGGTACAAGTTCCCATTATGGTGAATTATGCAGGCGGCAAGCCATTGCCGAATAAAGCTTTGACGTTGCAAGTATTGGTTGTTAGAGTGTCTACTTTAAGTGATTTAAATGGTGTTGCGATTCAGAACATTAGCATTACGCCAGTTGAAGAGAATGGGATATTTGGGTGATGTATTATTTTTTGAAAAAGTGGATAGGGGTGGTGCTGCTTGCAAGTTTTGCAGCTGCTCCCTTGTACGCTGATACGGATACAGATACGGATACAGCGCCCCTGCCGCCAACCATCATTACTTCTCCCTTATCGGCTTCACCTCAAACCGCTGCGGCTTTCCAACAGTGGTTAATTAAAAACGGCTATGCCACACCTGAAAACGTGCCGCAACCGCCCCCTCCGCCGCCATCGCAGTACGAGCAAGACATGGCGACGATGCGCAATGCTGTGCCACCTGATAGCCCACAAGCAAGCCAGGACGGCGATCTCGCCTTTCAAAGCATGTTGTTTAAGAATATGCCGCTGACGCCACAGCAAGTGGTGGAGTTGCATCAGCAGATTGATATGTCGCAACGTGCCGCATCAATTTCGCCAACCGTGCCACCTAAGCCTGTATCCACTACCATCATGATGAATCTAGCACCTGGCTCAACACCGCCAGCAATTCGATTGGCACAAGGCTATGTGACATCGCTGGTGTTTGTCGATTCGACCGGTAACCCCTGGCCAATCGCAGCTTTTGACATCGGTGATCCTAAAGCGATGGGCATACAGTGGGATGGCAAAAGTAATCTGATGTTTATCCAAGCTGTCACCCCCTATAGCGATGGCGATATTGTGCTGCGTCTCGTTGGCAACCCAACACCGATTACGCTTGAGCTCGTCTCAGGACAGCGTGTGGTGGATTATCGCGTCGATATTCATGTCGCAGGCATTGGGCCCAATACCAAAGACTTGCCTTTAGGCAGCAATCTGCCAAATAGCGCAGACCAATTGTTGCTGGGCGTGTTGGATGGTGTCGCGCCTGCTGGTAGCAAAGAATTGACCGTCGAGGGAGCAGATTGTGATGCATGGTTGTTGGGTGACAACATCTATCTTCGCACCCATCTGACGGTGCTATCCCCTGGCTGGATCGGTAAAATGACCAGCTCAGATGGCACGCTTGCCTATGAGCTACCCAAAACGGGCACGATATTGGTCTCGCGTTATGGAGATCCTGTTGAACTCAAAATCGAGGGACTGTGATGACGCAAGGTCGAGCCCGTTTTAACTTAAATTTTTTAAATCGCCTGAGCACGCGCGGGCGAGTGGGCGTGATTATTGTCTTTATTTTGGTGGTGCTGTTGCTGGTTTACATGGGCACGCGCTATTTCTTTAGCGGCAATATGATCAGTGGCAGCCAAGTTGCCACACCAACTGGCATGCAATCGATCCCTGGCGGTAGCAATTTATCGGCGCGCTACCAGCAAACGATAGAGCAAGCCAATGCACAGCGCCAACAGCAATCGCAGCTCGCGGGTGGCAGTGCGGTGCCAACGCAATTGAATTATGGCAGTGCGAGCACCTGTATTATTTGCTCGGATCAATCAGCGAATGTAAAAAATCTGCTGGACAATTGGGTAAGCCAAGGGGCTATCCCACAAGATGTTGCTGACACTTTATCGCAACTCGCTGCGCAAAACGTGCCGGTGAGCCAATTCGCAAACGAGCTCGATGATTTGGTTAAACAAGGTAAGCTCACACCAGAACAAGCCAGGCAATTGTTAGATGAATATAAAAAACAGCATGCGAATGCAGCGCAAGCAGCAGCTGCGCAATTGATGGATAGTTTGGCGAAGAGTGGTGATTTGCCAACAGATGTAGCGAGCCAACTGCTAGCTGATCAAAAAGCAGGTATGTCGCCTGCAGATTATGCGAAAGCACTGCAACAGCTGGTGAAAGAAGGCAAGATCTCGCCGCAAACCGCGCAACAACTGCTTGCGCAATATAACAAAGCACGGGCTGATGAAGCAGCTAAGGAAAATGCAGCGCAAATTCAAGCCATGGCACATAACGGGACAATTACGCCAGATGAGGCGGCTGCGCTGACTGATTTAGCTAATCGCGATGTGCCTTATGACGAGTATAAAGCAGCGCTGGATAAAGCTGTCGCTGAAGGCAAGTTAACGCCAGCTGCAGAAGCGCAATTGCTTGCAGCTTATCAAGCGAAGAAAGAGGCAGCTGGGCCGAGTAGCATGCTCGCAGATTTGGTGAAGAATGCCCCTGATCCCGCAACGGCACAAAAATTGCAAGCAGAAGCAGATAAACTCAATGCTTTGCAAGCAAATAATGCCTCGCCTGAAGATTATGCCAATGAATTAAAGCAAGCTGTCGCAGCTGGCATCTTGACGCCTGATCAAGCAGCACAGCTGATGGATGCCTACCAGGCTGCGCTCAATCCGACGGCTCCCATACCTGTCGCGGGTAGCGGCAGCTTTGCAACGCTTGCTCAGCGCGCACAGACAGGCGCAACACCAGCTGAAACAGGTAATGCCGCGACGGAGAGTCAATTTGCGGCTGCAGCAGCGCAAGCTGAACAACAGGCTGCAGCCGCAAGGCAAGATCAACTCGATGCTTTGGCCGGTGCAATGTCAACGCAGGCTGGGCAATTAGTGAGTGCTTGGCAAGAACCGCCACAAATGGACTATCGTGAAGGCACTCCAGAAACCAAATCAACCAGTGAGCTCACAGCCACAGGCACAGCTGCCGCCGGATCAGGTACGACAGCAGGAAGTTCAACGGCAGCGACGGCATCGCCGATTATTAGGGCCGGTACGATTCTTTTTGCAGTACTTGATACCTCAGTGAATAGCGATTATCCCGATAGTCCTGTGATGGCAACCATTGTCTCAGGCGATTTTAAGGGTGCGAAGTTGCTTGGTAAACTGGTGACGGTGAAAGGTGTTGCTGGTCAGATGGATAGAATCAGCTTGAATTTCACCCTGATGAATTTGGATGCTTGGCCTGATTCTAAAACCGTAACAGCTTATGCCATTGATCCAGACACGGCGCGCTCTGTCATGGCAAGCAACGTCAATTATCATTATTTCAAACGCTTTGGCGCTATCATGGCAACGTCTTTCCTGCAAGGGTATGGCAATGCGATTCAGAGTCAAGGAACCTCGACCACAGGGATTTTTGGCACGAGTACTTCTCATCCAGAATTAAGTCCAGGCGAAAATATTTCGGTAGGCTTGGGGCAGGTGGGGCAAACATTGGGAGCGGCAACGCAGAACTACATTAACATTCCACCGACGGTAACAGTGGATTCTGGCGTGGGGCTCGGTATACTATTTATGGCTGATGTGACTTAGGGACTACACGAGATGTTAGATAACCGAGACGAACAACACCACGACAACGAAGATAGCGAATATCATTTCTCGGATGACGATATTAGCTATGACGTTGAACCAGAAACGCCAACACCGCCTGCTGCCGAAGAAACGGTTGCGCCGAGCGGCAGTAAAGGCGCGCAATTCAAGCAATTATTAAGCCAACATAAACGCACGTGGATTAGTGCGCTGGTGTTTATCGTGTTGGTGATTATTTTTTATAAGATGGTCGTGCCTAGCAACACGGCACCCTCGACCAACATTACCGCGCCACAAGCACCTGCAGCGATGCCACGACCTGCGCCACTGCCGACAGCCGCAGTCGCACAGCCAACACCTGCGCCTGTACCATCGCAAGTAGCGCCAGCAGCAATGCCAACGGTGCCAGCCGTGCCAACAACACCAGCCGCACCAACTATGCCAGTATCACCAGCAGCACCAGCCGCACTCACCACACCGGCTGCGCCAACAGTCATTCCTGTGGCAACTAGCCCCGCGCCTGCACCGACAGCTGCCACGATGGATGCAGCAACGGCAGCACTCGTCAGTGAAAACGAAAAATTAGTGAATGAGTTGCAGACCAATGCAGAAAATCAGTCAAAAGACATGCAAAATCAGATCAACACCCTGACCACGCGAGTCAGCAACTTAGAAACCCAGCTCAACGAATTGGTGCAAATTCTGACGCATGGCACAGCAGGGGCTTCTCCTTCTTCCTTAACGTCAACCACCACCACCATGCCTACACCTGCACCTACTGATACTAGTGCGAGTAGTGATGATGCAAGTGTGCCAGTCAACTATACGGTGCAGGCAATCATTCCTGGCCGTGCATGGCTTAAATCTGATGATGGTGAAGTCGTGACGGTTGCGGAAGGTGATCCGCTAAAAGGCATGGGTCGCGTTACTAAAATTGACCCTTATAATGGCGTCGTCGAGATTAATACCGGCAACAAAATCGTGTCGTTGTCTTATGGTAGCGGCGGCGGATAGAGGTGAGGTATGGATCCTAGTAGCTTAAGCAATAACTTAAACGCAGCGAACATGATCGCCAACATCGCGCAGCAAGTGCCGCAGCTGATGCACTTGGTGACAGCGATTGCCTATGTGCTCGGTATGTACTTTATTTTCCATGGCATTGTGAAGTTGAAGCACATGGGCGAGCAGCGCACGATGATGTCGCAAGAATATAGCATTGTGCCACCCATCGTCTTTCTCTGTGTCGGTGCTGCTTTGCTCTATGTGCCGACTGCGGTGCAGGTGGGGTTAAGCACATTTTGGACAAATCCCAATCCCTATGGTTATGTGACCCAACAGGATCAATGGGGCCAATTTGTGAATGATTGCTTTGCCATTGTCCAACTGGTTGGTGCGATTGCTTTTATTCGAGGCCTGGTCATTTTGAGCCATGTGGGTAGTAGTCGTAGCCAATCACCTTTTGCCAAGGGTTTAACACATATTATTGGCGGCATACTCTGTATTAATATCTATCAATTTGCGCAAGTGATATTAATGACGTTAGGTATACAGTGGTCATAAGCTGTGCGATACTGTTAAGATCTCATTATAAAAAGGGGGAAGAAATGAAGAGAAAAATCGTTTTAGGGCTGCTTTCGCTTGCCTCTTTTGTCGTTGGCACAGCAGCATTCGCAGCGGCAACAGCAGGTAGCATATCGGGTATTGGTTCTGTGGCCGGTCAAGTGACAAGTAACATGACCAATCTTGCTAAATTGATTACGTCTGCCTCTTATGTCGCAGGGATGGCTTTCGCTGTTGGCGCGGTAGTCAAGTTTAAATCACACAAAGATAACCCAACCCAGGTGCCAGTTAGCACAGGTGTGGTGCTATTATTTGTCGCAGCTGCGCTGATCTTTATCCCCTCCATCTTCAAAGTCTCTGGCTACACGCTGTTTGGCGCGAGTGGGACAGTTGGCGGCCCATCGGGCATTGCGAACTTTGGTGCGCCACAACCTTCAACTGGCGGTGGTGGCGGTGGTGGTGCCGGCGGCTAGAGGTCTGCTATCACTCATGCACGCATTGGAATTAGCGGCAAATTTACCTGGCTGGCGGATTTTTGTGAGGCGTAAAGCCGACAAAGCCTTCCGGCCAGTTGAGACCCGCGTTTTCAACCGCGATGCCTACACTTGTCAATACTGTGGTTTTCAAGCAGATGCTTATCAAGAGGTGGTTAATCTTGATGGCAATTACAACAACAACAAGCTAGCCAATTTAATCACAGCTTGTTGTTTTTGTTCACAATGTTTATTTTTACAAACCGCAGGCGTGGATGACAAAAGTGGCGGTCAGCTGATTTACCTCCCTGAGCTCAGTCAAGCTGATTTAAACAGCTTTTGTCACGTGTTGTTTTGCGCCATGGGAAATAGCACAGGCTACCAAGACACTGCGCAATCGATTTACCGCACCCTCAAATTTCGCAGTCAAATCATCGAAAAGCAGCTAGGAACAGGCATGAGCCAGCCACACTTATTTGGCCAAACCGTTATTGAATCCCAGCACCGTTATCCTGATAAAACGATCTCGATCCTACCCGGCTTACGTTTGCTACCCGCCTATGCAAAGTTCACTGCGCAGCTTGATATTTGGGCAAAGGCGGCATTGGCAGAGTTGGAGGGAAGTGCGGTTACGCCTTCATAATGAGAGATATTTATTTTCTCCACCTGTTCTTTGGCAAGGGCGAGGGACTATTTTATGCCAGATACATCTCCTTGGGTTAATTACAAAGGGTTGCGCATACATGGAAGTCTGTTTAAAAGAGGAATTGTTGCCGTTGTACGAGAGGGAGATGCGCTTAGTGTGCAGAAAATGGGTTCTGGTAAAAATCACCTCTTCATCAATGATCGAGAATTGTCATTTGAAATTGCATCGAAGAATCAAACTACAAAGCTATTTTTTGAATTATTAAACTATTCAAAAGATGGAGAAGCAGCTCCTGTTATCTTAGAGCAGGGTAATTGCGATAGTGTAACCATTATTAATCCTAAGTGTGAGGAAGAGATTTTTTGGCCTTTAACCTTTGTTGAGACTAGAAAAACAGAAGGATTGTATGTGTATCCATGGCTTTCAAAGCCAACAGAAAATTTTATGTTTGATGAAGGTTTTGAATGTTTTGTGTCAGCAGGTTGTATGTTTGGATCTGGTCTCATAGGACGCAACCAAAAAGACGAATCTTTTGCATTTATTAAATATGGAAAAGAATTTTTTGAAGAGGAAGTGATCACAAATGTTATCAATGAATCAGGTCCATCTCCTTATGAAGAGATGTTGTTTAGTGAATTCAAAAGATATCTCGTTTTAATTAAGAAGCTTTCTGCAAAAAACGTAGAGCCAGAGCTGTTTTATCATCTTCCTTACTATGATTATATATTGTTTGGCGTAATGTTATTTGCTAGGGGAAGAATAATCCTTCCTGCATTAAAAAATTTAATAAAAATTATAGCAAAAAAGACAGAGGAGCATGCTGATAGAATCATAAGAATGTGCAACAATGAGGGGGTGCAAATAAATATTGTGTCTCCTTTTCAAAATTTATTTGGCGATCTAATCCAAGATATACTTCGACCTTGTGATCTGACAGAAGAAGCAGATGTCACTTCGAACCTATTAAAGGCGTTAGAGCTGTCTTCTTTTAAAATTGAACCCTTGAAGGATAGCGAGGCCAAGAAAAATGAGAAAGAATTCGTGCGCTGGTGCTTAAAGAAACTAATAACCAATCGGTATGATCAGCAACTTTGTGAAATGTGGCAAGATTTTATAAATAAAGAAAACTTAGAAGAAATAAGTACATTAGACAGCTTGTTTAAAACGGCCAATGCTGTTGTTACCGGCATAGCTGCAAAGGGAAAGGCTGATTATAAAGTGTGTTCTTTTTTACCTGTTTCTGAAAAACAAATCCAGGTTGATTATGCTGTGCATAGCAAAAATTTAGCTGAATATCCAGCTGTTTTTAATATCACTGCCTTAGATCCCCTCTTCGCTTATGATGCTCCAATCACAGAAGGATTGATATTTTATTTTGAGCTTTGCTCTTCAACTATCTCTAAATTAATAAATGATAAAAAGATATTAGATAAAGCTTTTGAAAATATTGGCTTGTTTTCTGCAAGAAAATCTGTGCCGAAATCAGAGAGGAAGTTTTTGCCAAAACCAACACGCATCGAAGAAGTGATCTCCGCAGAAGGGGTTTTTACTCCTTTGTCATTTTCTCTTTCACCCAAATAGCCAATGACTCAGCTTGTCCAGGCTTGAAAGGCTTAGCAAATATCTCCTCAAAGCCACTGTCGAATATTCTAGTCAGTATCGTGTTATCGTGATGTGCCGTGCAAGAATAAAAGGGGATGCTGTAGTTTAAAGATTGCGGATTATCTTTAACATGCCGAATGATATCAATACCATCACCATCAGGCAGGCCGAAATCAGATAATACGGCATCAAATGGTGTGACATCTAAGATCGCAATCGCATCCTTCACATTACTTGCTGTTTGCACATTAAAACCATGTTGTATTAAGTAGCGCTTTTGGAGCATCGTTGCAATGGGATCATCTTCTATTAACAACAGGCGGATGAGCTTTTGTTCTGGCGTATTGGATGATGTGTCTTGTATGGTTTTTTTCTCAAGCATTGACGGAAGACGATCGCGCAAAGGTAGCATGTGGGCTGTAGTCGCTTTTTCGCCTAAGAAAAATGGAATATCAGCAGGCACATCATGGACAGTTTGGACGAGACAGGCTTCGAATGGCAAGATGATATGAAAGCTTGTACCTTCTCCTTCTTTACTCTCAACATCAATCTCACCACCCAGCTCTTCGACAAACTGCTTAACGATTCTTAATCCAAGCCCAGAGCCGCGATAGATGCCTTGATTAGAAGGATTGAGGCGCGCAAATTTTTCATATAGATACTGGCGTTTTTCTTCTGGAATGCCAATCCCGGTGTCTTTAACGATAAGCTCAATGATAAGTTGTTTATCTTGTTGTTTAAGCAGATTAATAGCTAAAGAAATACTCCCTTCTTTGGTGAATTTAACCGCATTACCAATCAAATTGACCAAAATCCGCAGCGTTCGGTGATCATCTCCCTTTACAACCCGCGGTACGTTGTCAGCGATTTGCGCTTCTAACGTCAGCTTCTTCACAAAAGCTGCTGTTTTATTCAAACTAATGACATTGTTAACAAGACTATGGATATCAAATTTCTTAACAATAACTGGGCTACTATCATGCTCGATCTTATCAAAATCGATCACTTCATTGCAGATCACTTCCAGCTGCTCAACCGCATCTCGCATCAGGATGAGTTTCTTGCGAAGCTCTTCATCTAGTGTTTCTTCTGCCAGATCAGAAAGCAACACCCGAACACCACCGACTGGTGTGCGGATGTCGTGCTGCATGTTGCGGATGAACTCAGCGCGAAGTTGGTTCGCGGTTTCAGCTCTTTCCTTAGCACGACGGAGCTCTTCTTCGGCTTTTTTACGCTCGGTGATGTCGTAGTAAATACCTAGAATACCAATGACATTTTTTTCCTTATCGAGAAGGGGGACCTTATTGGTTAATATAATTCTTTTTCGACCATCAAGTAGAGTTTGATTTTCTTCGATATTTAATTTTGGTTGTTTAGAGTCTATGACCTGTTTATCATCTGCACGAAAAGCTTCAATTTCTTCTTTTATTGTGGATAGATCATAATCTGTTTTTCCTACAATATCTTCAGGAGAAGATAATCCTAGAGAATAAGCAAAAGCATGATTGCAACCCAAATAAACAGAGTTTTTGTCTTTCCAAAAAACCTGTGCCGGTATTTGTTTTAATAACTCAAAAACAAAATCGCTCTCTAACCAGAATTGTTGTGCTTTTGTGATATCCATTTAATACGCCTTAATTATTTTTCAAATCATCACCAGTTATTTCTGCATACGTTTGCAAGGTGCAAGTATGCCCTATTTTAGGGTCTACGGCCTCTGTGATCTCAATAGCAGCATCATCTAAAGTACCTCCTCTTATGTATTGATAAGTGTCATGTTGTACTATATTTTCATTCTTAATTAACGCCATTGTTTCACGCGCTACATTAAAAATATTACAGACTTTTCCTGGAACAACATAGATAACACGATCCCTTGCAAAAGTAACTGCTCCTCTAAATTCTCGATTCGTTTTTATTTTTGCAAGCACAGTGCCTCTCCAGCCGATATATTTAAATCGTCGCTCTGTATTAAATAAAGGCCAAAATCTTTTCACTTGATCTTCACATTGTGGCTGTACATGTTCTTTAATAAATGCTTCATCTATTTTTTCAAGACAAGCATTAGCTGCTGCCAATGTTTTAAAAGAACCCATAATGGTGAATTTACTATGCGTAATCCCGTACCGCTTGCAGGTGTTTTCTGTGGCCTCACATTCTTCTTTTTCTTCAATATATGCCTCAATACAAGGGAACCATCCATCCATCACAATAAAAGAGAAAGGCGGTAAAGATATGTCTTTAGATAATTTGTCTTCGTATATCAACGCCAAACAAGGTTGATAAACAATATCCAAGTCCAAAGGTAGCGATAATTCAGGAGGTGGTAATAATGCTTGGTAACTCGTTGTATTAACAATATAATCAAAATTATCAGAACAGGAACTGCCAATAACAGTCGTTTTATCACCTATTCTCTGTAGCTTTTGAACTTTAAAATTGCATATCACTTTAACACCAGCACGGTCCAAATATGCCTTCCACTTCTCACGTAAAAGATTACCAGTGATTATACTTTTTTCTTCAATATCAAATGCACTTTGTAATTCACTATATCCCCATTTTATTGGATCTATTTCTCTACAATTCTTATTTTCATTGACAACCTTCCTAAAGGTTGCCTCATCAACTCTGGGTGGTTCATTATCGGCATCCCGTTCTCCAAGAGCGTATATAGAATAAGCATGTTCAACAAGTAACTCTGGATAGGTGTTAATAAATTCCGCATGTCCTGCTTGACAACTTTGTCGTGTTTTTGCAGAACGAGGATAGTGAGGGCCCACGTGTAGCCTAGTACCAAAATTTCCTGATATGCCGTGAAAAATATCTTCATTACTTTCAAAAAGCATAACATCAAACCCTGCCAATTTGAGTGTGCGAGCAATATGGCACCCATACCAACCACCACCAATAATAGCAATTTTTTTCATGCTGTATTCCTCCTAGTTGGACTTGCGAGGAAATTATGAGACTTATTGAAAAGACTACTCATTGGTACGTAGCTAATAACCATGCAAGTTAAGCAATCCATGGCGTTAGGTAATCCCTATCGCTTGATTGCACTACCAAGAGCCTAGCATTATTGCAGAATTCGTTTATTGTTGTTTTTATTACTGAATTTACTAAATAAAACACTCAAGTGGTCAGTGCATTGCATCCGCGATGTACTTGAAGAATGCATATACTACACGACAAATCGTATCGTATCAAATTTTTTCTTCACACCCAATTATTAATTAAATTTTAGGATATGATTGAAATCGAATAAATTAAACCGGGCATAAGCGCCATCTGCATTGTTAGCAACATTTAAAATCAGGTTAATCTTTGCCAAGTCAAACTGACTACGTTTTCAGGAAAAGTAAGCACTAAAAATAAGAAGGAAGGCAAGCGATTTTT
>Ga0207129_1067_pt1 | contig 25033 bp, 25 predicted proteins | sample Alteio_BWMinHeat_15_FD_153517 | JGI IMG/M metagenome (GOLD analysis project Ga0207129, IMG submission 153517) | Enriched cells from forest soil in Barre Woods Harvard Forest LTER site, Petersham, Massachusetts, United States -... | ecosystem: Environmental > Terrestrial > Soil > Temperate forest >... | reverse complement strand
TATGTTACTCCCTTGGCACCTGCTTTCATTGCATCTTCTGTCATTTCTAATATGTCTAGGTCGGTTTTTGCTTTTGGCCCACCAGCTATAACTATTGGAACTGGAGTACTTTTTACAATTTTTGCAAATGAATCCACGTCACCAGTGTACAATGTCTTGACAATGTCTGCACCAAGCTCTGCCCCAATTCTTGCAACATGGCCTACAATTGCAGGATCGTGCGGATTTTTGATGTTCTCTCCTCTAGGATACATCATTGCCAATAGCGGCATGCTCCATTTGTGACAATCATCTGCAATTCTTCCAAGCTGTTCAATCATTTCAGGCTCTTCTTTTCCGCCAATGTTGATGTGAAGAGAAACTCCGTCTGCACCAAGTCTGAGTGCTTCTTCAACAGAGCCAGTCAACATCTTTCTGTTTGGTGAAGTTGAAAGTGATGTGCTGCCTGAATAATGTACCAGTAATCCCACTTTGGGTGGTTTTGGAAATGTCTTAAGAATTCCTTTGTTTACTATGACAGATGTTAATCCAAAATGCTGGCAATCATAAACTAATGAATGAGGATCTTCAATTCCCTTTAGGGGACCACTTGAAATTCCGTGGTCCATTGGAATACAAAGCATCTTTCCTGCCCGTAAAATCCGATTCATTCGGAGTTGGTGGCCTGTGACCATTGGAGTTTATCCTCGTCGTGCCCTACTTAAAAATACCGGGTATGATTTTGCTGTCAAGAATTAAATAAGATGAAACAAACCCAAAAACAAATTGAGTCAGGTTACAAAAGAGCTTTATAGTTCTGAAATTGGAGACATTTTAGAAAATTCGCTAAATGGAATTAGACCTGGACTGGATGATTGTATGAGATTGCTAGAATCAAACGATGTTCATCTTATTGGTCTGGTGGCTGGACATCTTACCAGAAAAAAATTTGGAAAAAAGGTCTCGTTTGTAAACAACATGATACTAAACTATACTAATGTATGTATAACTGACTGCAAGTTTTGTGCATTTTACAGGCCGCCAGGACACGAGGAGTCCTATACCGTTTCACTTGAAGAAATTGAATCACGAATAAAGACAGCGTCTGAGATGTTTGGGATTACTCAGGTATTGATTCAAGGAGGACATAATCCAAAACTTCGAATTGAATACTATGAAGATGCATTTAAAATGATGAGGGAAAAATTTCCCAAAATTGGCATACATGGACTATCCGCATCAGAAATTGACATGATATCTAGGATAGAAAAAATCAGTACAAAAGAAGTTCTTTCAAGATTAAAAGAATCTGGATTGCAATCAGTACCTGGTGCAGGCGCAGAGATTTTAGTAGACGCTGTCAAAGACATAATCAGTCCAAAAAAAATCTCTTCTGAGCAGTGGTTGAAAATAATGGAGGAAGCTCACACCATGGGACTGCCGGCATCTGCAACAATGATGTATGGACATGTAGAATCTGTAAGGGACATTGCAGAACACTTTATCAAAATTGCAAAGCTTCAAGAAAAAACAGGAGGCTTTATGGCCTTTATTCCTTGGAGCTTTGAGCCAAACAATACTCTTATGCAAAAAGAAGAGACTGTAAAATATTCTGCAGGCGGTTCACAACTGTTAAAGATGATAGCAATATCAAGAATCATGTATGATGGATTGATCCCACACATACAATCCTCATGGCTTACAAATGGCATAGGTATGGCACAAATTGCACTACAATATGGTGCTGATGACTTTGGGGGAACATTGCTTGGAGAAGAAGTTGTCTCATGTACAGGTTCCCGCTCTACTGAGCTTACCTCAAATAAAATAATACATGCAGTAAAACAAATTGGATATCAGGTAGAAGAGAGAGACAATTTCTATAATACAGTCCAGATGCACTAAATTCCGTAACTAGACCACTTGGCGTCAACTATGTTTTTTGTATCCTCATCAACTAAGACCAATTCCTGAATCTCTCTTTGATATCCTTCTTCTTTGGTCTTTTGTGTTGCATCAATACCAAGCTTTGATCCAAGATTTACTAGTGGTGATGCAGGATCCAAAGTGTCAGTAGGTGTGTTGTTTATTATGATAACATCTCGTGCGGCATCAGATCTTGTGGTAATTGCCCATATGACATCATTCATGTCATGCACGTTGACGTCTTCATCTACGACGACAAAAATTTTTGTTAATGCAAGCTGACCAAGACCCCATAACCCCATCATAACTTTTTTTGCCTGACCTGGATATCTTTTCTTAATAGAAATGATAGCCATTCCCTGGAACCATCCGGCAGCTGGCATGGAAAAATCAACAACTTCGGGTTGGAACATTTTTATCAAAGGCAGAAACGAGCGCTCTATTACTTTACCAATAAATGCATCTTCTAGAATTGGCTTGCCAACAACTGTGGTAAGATAGATTGGTTTTTGTCGTCGCATTATTCCAGTCAGAGTAAATACGGGATATGGCTCTGGCGGGGTATAGTATCCTGTGTGATCACCAAACGGTCCTTCCATTCTGATATCTGACGGATCAACATATCCTTCTAGTACCAGTTCTGCGTTTGCAGGAACTTCAAGATCAACTGTCTTGCATTTTACTGTCTTGATTCCAGTCTTTCTTGTTATTCCGGCAAAAAGATATTTGTCTAGCCCCTCGGGGACGGGGGCAACGGCAGAAAATACTGTTGCTGGGTCTGCACCAATTATTACGGCCACTTCAATTTTATTTCCAGCATCTTTTTTGATGTCATAGTGATGTGCTCCCCTCTTGTGCTTTTGCCAATGCATGAGAGCATGGGTGCTGTCAAGTATTTGCATTCTGTATACTCCTAGATTTCTGACATCGGTATCGGGATGTTTTGTAGCAATAAGACCAAAAGTGATGAATCTTTCAGCATCTTTGTGCCATGTTTTTAAAATTGGAATCTTGTCAAACGAAGGCGAATCTTCAAAAATTTCTGTCACAGGTCCACTTTTTTGCAGCTTGGGTGCAATGTCTGTCATCTTTGATAGTTCTGGTAATTTTTTTATTTTTTCAAAAATTCCAGTTGGAATTTCCATCTTTGTCATATCCACAATTCTCTGACCAATTTGAGCAAAATCGTCAGTCTCTAATCCAATCTCCAATCTTTTTAGTGAACCAAAAGCATTTCCCAAAACTGGCATGTCATAATTTTTTACATTTTCAAAATAAAGTGCTGGACCGTTTGAATACATCGTTCTTCTTAAAATCTCGGCGATCTCTAAATTGGCATCAACCTGTGTTTTTATCCGCCTTAGCTCGCCTACCTTTTCCAGCTTTTCTACAAACTCGCCAAGATCTTCTATTGCCACAACACTACTGAATTTGTATATTGTATAAGCTTAACTGGATTTTTACACAGCTATTAGAGAAAAGATTTAACAAAAGGAATTTAATTGTCTATCAAGGAAACTCGTCAACGTGACTGATCAAAAATGCGCCGTTTGTAATGGGCAGGGTAAGATTGCACTTTTAGATACACCATGTTCCTTTTGCAACGGCACTGGGGAATATACAAAAAGCGCTGAAAGTTATCTAAAGTCACATATTTGTCAGTGCATCTTTTTGGATAGGGTTACATGTCCGCTCTGTGGAAAAAAATGTCACCACGATACTCCTAACAAACCAAAAATTTTGCTTGGGCCTGTCTAGCCTATTGGGGGCAGTTCAGTTTTCTTGTCATGGCCACCAGATCCAAATTTGCAGTAAAAGCATTGGTCTGACTGCATGTATTTGAGCTGCTCAATTTGTATTGCGCCAATTTTAAGAGCTATTTTGGTAAGCATTCTGTATTTGAAAGGCATTGCAGGAACTACTTCTTTTAGATATACTTTGTAGTGGTCAGGGCAAAACTTGAGTGTGATCTTACCAACTTCTTTACTTGTTTGACTTACGGTCCTCGCTACATTGATCTGCTCTCTTATGTATTCATGTTTAGGGCAAGGACAATTCCTACCGCCTGGGTGCTTATAGGCAGGTGTGTTCTTCCAGTCAAACCCAGGATACTCTCTTTCAAAATCGTCCAACAGAGAACAAATCCTGTGCGCTTCTTATAAAACTTCTATAAATAATCACGTTTGCACCTGATCAAAATCTAAATAAACTACATTTGCATGACCAAATAGCACATGTCAAAAGAAATCAAACCAAAAAAACCACGATCTTCTACTAAAAAATCTACTTCCGAACTTGAAGCAAAAATAGCTGAACTTGAAGCAAAGCTTGGCCAATTATCATCTCAGGTAAGACCCGCAGAACAGCATGCAAAAACAGCACCACCTCCAGCACCAAAACCAAGACCGGCAGCTTCAGGTCCTACTCATGGAACATTACCCGCAGGAATGGCTCCTCCACCAAAACCAAAAGAGGAACCAAAACCATCTACATCATCAGCATCATCTGGCGAAGTTGCACCAGCATATGCAACAACCAGCTCTACAGGTTATACTGGAAACAAATACTATGCAACAAGAGCAAGATTGTCATATCATCCTCCAGATAAACAATACAAGGGCGAACCTACAGTCCAAACATCGACATCACGACCATCTCCAGAACCACAGTACACTTACCAAGAAACCTCAAGTTCACAACAAAAATCAAAACCATCGTCATCAACATGGAAAGCAAAAGGTGCACAGGCCGCAGAAGAGTATACTCCACAAACACAGCCTGCAAGACATGAAGAGACAAGGCCAGCACCACCTCCGGCACCAAAACCAAGACCGGCAGCTTCAGGTCCTACTCATGGAACATTGCCAGCAGGAATGGCTCCTCCACCAAAACCAACAGTAGCTGAAATAGTAAAACAAGTTTCATCAACTGAACAAAAATCCGTTGGCGAAGTTGCACCAGCATATGCAACAACCAGCTCTACAGGTTATACTGGAAACAAATACTATGCAACAAGAGCAAGATTGTCATATCATCCTCCAGATAAACAATACAAGGGTGAATCTGTATCATCTCAGACTGTTAAAGTTGCACCAGCACCGCCAAAACCAAAACGCGGTACACTGCCAGCTGGCTGGAAACCCTAAACTAATTTTTAAAAGCCTCTAGGACTTCTTGTGCATGTCCTGCAGGTTTTACTTTTTCAAAGACTCTGAAAATTTTCCCTTTTTCGTTTACCAAAAAAGTTGATCTGTTTACACCCATATATTCACGACCCATGAATTGCTTTTTGCCCCATACGCCGAATTTCTTTGCAACATCTTTCTCAGTATCTGCAAGCAAGATAAATGGCACCTTCATTTTTTCGCCAAATTTCTTGTGAGATTCTTCGTCATCTGGACTTATTCCTAGTATGTCAATATCTGCATTTTTGAATTTCTTATAGTCTTGGGCAAACTCGGCTGCCTCTGTTGTGCATCCTGGAGTAAAGTCCTTTGGGTAAAAATAGACAACATATTTTTTTCCTTTTAAATCTGATTTTTTAACTAGTTTTCCAGTAGCATCCTTTAAGCTAAAATCTGGAACATCATCGCCTTCTGCAAGCATAAGATACGTTTTTTTATTCCCTAATTATTTTTTCTTATTTGGGTGCTACCATGTTAACAGTTCCCTTATTCGAATGTTTTATATGGTAATTCCAAAGGTGATTGACTGATGGTAAATCCACGTGCATGGTTTGCAGAAGCTATCGCAACATATGCTTTGGTTTTCTTTGGACCACTAGCTATCATACTAGCCGCGGTCGCATTTGGAACTGGGCTGTCAATTCAAGCCATAGTTATGATATCTCTGGCACATGGTGCTGCAATTGGTTTGATGGTTTACACATTTGGTCATGTTTCTGGTGCCCACATTAATCCTGCTGTGACAATTTCCATGTTGGTCACAAGAAGAATTGGAATCAAAGATGGCATTGCTTATATTATATTTCAGTTAATTGGTGCAATTGCTGCTGCCGCATCGCTTAAGGCAATTTTGCCAGATCTTGGTGCCAAGGTAAATTTTGGAACACAAGGTGGACCAAGTGAACTTTTAAACCATAGTGTTATCTCTGGTCTTGCCGTTGAAATTATTTTGACATTCTTCTTGGTTACTGTTATTTTCATGACTGCAGTTCACAAAAAAGCACCTGCGGGAATGTATGGTCTTGCCATTGGTGGTATGATATTTTTGATTCACCTAGTTGGTGTTCCATTGACTGGTGCATCAGTAAATCCTGCAAGAACCTTTGGTCCAGCACTCATTTCAGGATACTGGGATTATCACTGGATTTACTGGGCAGGTCCAATTATTGGTGCAATAATAGCTGGTTTGATAATGAATTATGTCTTTGTAAAAAAGGCAGAACAGCAAGCGGCATAAATTTCAAATCCTAAATTATTTGAAATGTATTATAACGGGTCAAATGAAACTTCCAATGGACCCGTTGCACAGCTTGGATAGTGCGGATGCTTGCGGAGCATCAGGTCGTGGGTTCGAGTCCCATCGGGCCCGCCTCAATAATGTCCTTTTTAGGGTTCCGACCCGAAAGAGGAAAATAATTGAAGATAAGAAAAGAAGAAATCCAAAAAGTGGCAGACGAACCAATAGGCCTGTTCTACCAGGGGATGAGAGCTGCTGCCACAAAGGAAAAGTACACCCGCACATTGCGGAGAGTTTTGTGCGAATTCTTTGAAGATGTCTTGGAGGGAACTTTTGAGGAACGTGCATCTGAAATGGTACATCGTGCAAAAGAAGATCCAGAATGGATTACTAGTCTTCTGCTAACTTTATCAAAAAGACTAAAGGAGCGAACCGATCTTGCAAAAACTGAAAAAGATTATCTGAGCCCAAATTCTTTTAGCAGATTTTTCAAACCGATTAGAAAACTTTTAGACATGAATGATGTGCCAATTGCCTGGAAACGAATCTACTATACATTTCCAGAGCGCGACAACACTGATTCTGAAGGAAGGGGATATACAAGACAGGAAATCCAGAAGATGATTGGATTTATCCGAGGGCCAATTGACAAGGCCTTGATCCTAGTTGCAGCAAGTTCTGGAATCAGGGAGGGAGGTTTTGCATTAAACTGGGAAGACCTGATACCAGTTTACCAAATTAATGACAAGATTGTTTTTGATATAACAGAATCAGAGGAGGAAAAGGCACAGATTGTTTGTGGAATATTAACAGTATACAGGAAAACTTCTGAAGAGTATCCTGCGTTTATCACGCCAGAAGCATACAAGGCAATTTTAGATTACAAACAAAAATGGATACAAGAAGTTGGCAAGGAACCATTGCCATCTGATCCGCTGTTCAAGGAAGCAGGGCCTTTTTCTAGAAAACTAAAACCTGATGCAATAAAAAGAAGAATTACAAGGGTTGCAGAGAGTGCAGGAATTAGGAAACCTCTTGCCAAAGGCAGGCGAAGACACGAGGTGCCAATCATGAACGGGTTTAGGAGATTCTTCAATAAAATAAACAAGGAAACCATATCCAAAGACTCGCCTCTGGCAGCATTAATCAAGAAAGAATACATGATGGACCATGTTGGACTGGTCAAACTAGACAGGAATTATTTCAAGACCCACATTGCGGAACTGGTAGAAGAATACATCAATGCCGTTCCACATCTAACAATATCTGACGAGGAACGAGAAAAATCTCTGAATAAGAAACTGCGTATAGAAAATAAGGAATTACATCAAAAGAGTATAGAGATTGCTCAACTAAAGGAAAACCAAGACAAAATGACTAGATGGATGATGAGATTCAAGGAACTTCATCCAGAAATATTTTCAGAGGAAATTTTTGTGGGAGAAGTAAAGAAATGATTTAAGAAAAACTTCTACAATTTCTCAAATGTCGAAGATTACCTTGGATGACTCCATCAGGCTTCGTCCTGATAAAATTGTCATCAAACTGATCAACCTCAACTTTTACCCCAACATCATTTGTAATAAAACATCTGTGACCATTACCAATCATAATGTTAATTTGTTTAGGAGTTGCAGACATGCTTGCTTTGTCTGGAGATTCTCCGTTTTCTATTAACCCAACTATTTCAATACGTTCCTGATCAGGAGTCAATTTCTTACAAACAATTTGATATATGGTTATCTTAATACGCCTCTTTTACAATGAAATGAAATTTTACATGTCACAGGTTCGTACATTGAACTCAGTCTTCCTATGATTTCTTGCATACTCTCGAAGTTTTCTATGTTGTGGTCTATCTCTAAAACGAGTCTCAGGTGTTTCCACTTCAATAATTTTAACACGCTTTCCTTTTTTTGCAACGATATCGGGTCTTGCATGATTCATAACAGCAGGTCTTTTGTAACCTGGAATGTCAGCTTTGACCTTCCACCCGTTTGCTTCCAAACCTACTGCACGTTTCATTACTGAAAAGTTATGACATGTCTGACCTCTTTTGCTACGCTTTGTCATTATTTCTGATCAACAAAACGCTTGTATTTAAAAATTACGGTACCACAACCGTATACATATGTACAAGTACCGTTCTTATATGTTAATGGATTTAGGCGAGAAACTAATAGATGAATTAAGAATTCAATCCCAGCGAGACTTGAACGCAGCGGAAAGAATTCTTGACGGTGGTGGACACATGGAACATGTAGCATGGCACTGCGAACAGTCATATGAAAAAATAGTGAAATTCATCTATGCTTACTTCAAATTGAAAATACTAAACGGCAATGAAAAATCAGTATATGAAAAAATGTATGAAAAACAACATTATGGTTCTTACAAACTGGTTACCAATATGTTGCGTGAGATTACTGGTTCATTTAGATCTTATTTGAAAAATACTTTTCAAAAAATTGATACAAATCCGCAAGAGATTCCTATACAAACATTCAATGTCCTAGTGAACCTTGCTAAAAATATAGTTCCAACACTTAACAAACAACTAGAAAACTCAGTATCAAATACTGAGTCTACTATCGAAAAATATATTTCAGATATAAACGCCTTCAAAAATTTTTTAAATAATGCCACTGCACAAAATCTGAGCAAAGCAATAGAAGCTATTGATGTTACCAGAGTTGTTCCGACTGCATTAAATCAGATATCAGAGTCGAAACTTATGAGTGGTGACCAATTATTTGATGAATATGTCAAAATAGCAATTAGCAATCCTAACGAATATCAAAAGTTTTACGGTTTTATATCCAAGGCTCTGATTCTAGCTATATGGACACTCCCCCACACCTCCATGTCAAGATATCCAATACTTGGACATAATTTTGAGAATCTAACGGCATATCGTAACAGAGATGTAACTCTTGGACCTTTTTTCAAGATGCTGATAAAAGAAATCAAAAACATGGAATTAGATACGGGTAATTTTTTGGGGATGCTTCAACAGTACAAAAAAACTGGTATAATTCAATAATTTATGCTTGATAATTATGTCAAAAAAACACTAACATACATAAAAAGTTAAAACACATAGGTAAATTGGTAATATCATGTTAATGAGAAAATTTAGAGTTCAAAATTATAAGAAAATCGATGATACTGGTTGGATAAATTGTGGTAAACTTACAGCGTTTGTAGGTAAAAATGAATCTGGGAAATCAGCCATTTTTAGGGGTCTATCCAAACTCAATCCGTCTGATGGACAAAAATATGATGGATTAAAAGAATTTCCTCGCAGAAGGTATTCTTCAGAATTTAAAACAAAAGATTGGATCGTTAGTAGTGCTGAGTTTGAATTGAGTCAAAGAGATATTGCTGAATTGACGAAACTTGATCCTATTTTTAATAATATTAAATATGTTATTTGTGCAAAATCTTATTCAAATCAAATAACTGTTCAATTTGAGCCACAACTAGGATTACAAAAAATCTCAAAAAATGATTATTTGAACAGTCTAACAAAATGGAAGGAAAATATAGAAAATCTCACAGCTCCAGAAGGTAAAGGAGAACAACTTGCTCCAATTAAGAGCTCGATTTCTAGTTATCTTCAAACGAAAATTAATCAACTTCCTCAAGTAAGTGGAGCATACGTACAACCTGAAATAATTAACGAAATTAGTACTACGATTTTAAATCAAATGAATGAATCATGGGCAAAAGAATTATTCAAAGATATACTTGACCAAAATAAGAAATTTGTAGAAAAAACGAAACTAGATAGTAAAATAAATGATGCTGCAAATTGGATAGTCTCTAACATACCGCAATTCATCTATTTTGATAGATATGATGTAATTGATAGTGCCATTCATATCTCGAACTTTATACAAAGACTAAGTCAATCTCCAGATGATCCTCGCCTACGTACTACAAAATGCTTGTTTGAACATGTTGGCTTGGATATACACACTATACAGAAGTTGGATCCTACCAAACCAGAGACAACTGAACTTGCAATAAGACGATTGGCGGACGAGCGTGCTATCCTGATGTCTTCAGCATCTGCAGCAATGACAAAGAAATTCTCCGATTGGTGGGAACAACGCAAACATAAATTCAGATATGATGTTGATGGACCACACTTTCGAGTATGGGTTTCTGATGATCTAGATCCTAGCGAAATAGAATTAGATCAAAGAAGTGCTGGTATGCAGTACTTTTTTTCCTTCTACCTAGTTTTTTTGGTAGAAGCCGAAAAGACACATAAAAATTCAATCTTATTGCTTGACGAACCTGGATTACAGTATCATGGAACTGCACAGATGAAAACGGTCCAATTCTTTAGAAAAATATCTGAACAAAACCAGATTCTGTATACTACACATTCACCATTTATGATAGATGGAGATCATTTAGAAGATGCTAGAATAGTGTTTGAAGATAAAGATACAGGTTTTACAAAAGTGTCTGATAATGTATGGCCAGATGATATTGACTCTACATTCCCATTACAAGCTGGTTTAGGCTATGCCTTGGCTCAAACATTATTCCTTTCAAAAAAACAGCTAGTTGTAGAAGGCCTTACTGATTATACCTTGCTTAAAGCTATGAATGAACTTTTAGAGAAAAAGAAAATGACTATGTTAAACAAAGATGTTGTCATAACTCCTGCAGGTGGAACGCGTTATCTTATGCCACTAGCGGGCATGTTGTTTGGAAATAAAATAAAAATGGCAATTTTATTGGATGCTGATCAACCTGGCATACAAAAACAAAAAGAAATGAAAGAAAAACTTCTCATGGATTGCATATTAATTAATTCGGTTGGAAATTCTGACACTGTAGAAATTGAAGATCTATTTGAAGAACAAGTTTACTTGGATGCGGTTAAGGCATCATATCCTTCAGTTGAACTAAACTTCAATTCTGCTGAACAACAAATGAAAGGAATATCAAAACGAATCAAATCATTGTTTGATAGAACAAATAATTCATTTGAGAAGTGGAAACCAAATAATGTCCTAATTAGTTGGATACAATCAGATCCAAACGGTAAACACAAAATATCTGATAAAACATGTAAATATTTTGAATCTTTATTTAAAGAAGTAAATAAAAAACTAGAAATTTAACATTGTAATGATTTGCTGTGTCTTTTAATACATAATAATAACTAACGATTAAGTAAATGTTCCTCTAATTTCTGGGAATTCTTTATGATGCAAAAATGTAGTAATCTTATAGGCGTATTTTCAAAACTTCTTCCACAATTTTTTTTAAATGCTAATCACTGATTTTTGAATTTTCGTGCAATCAGACTTGCTAAGTATAACATTCCTGTGAAAATTGCTCCCCATAATACTACATCTTGTACCGATGATGTTGGAAGAGACATTGTTGGTAACTCTCCAAGTGTTGGAGCTAAATATAGCTGATAAAGAAATGCTATCTGAAATCCGCCAATCGTTTTATGTGAAAATGGTAGACTACGTTCGTCCTCCCATATCTCAGGATTTCTCCAAACAACTATTAGAAAAATTATTCCTAGTGTAGAAAAAATACCTAACGCCCACCATGATATTTCTAAAAAATTCGAATCATAGTAGTATACAATCCCGAAGCCTATTGACGCAAATGCGTAAAGAGCCGCCGTTCTTCTTCTAACAAATCTTGTTTCTACCCAAACTGAGTAAATGATAGTGGGCAAAGTTGTAATCAAGACTCCAAATAGCAATCCGTAGTTTAGATCTGTCATAATTTGGGTTGATTTCTACATTTAAGAACCTGTAATTTTCGCTAATGCTGATCCTATTCCTGACCTTCAACCTTCAGCGTCGAGTTAGGTCTGTTAAGATCCAGAGCTACTGTTTTGGATTAATTTAGGACCAATTGAGGTTAGACTTTAATCTTAATTTGTGGCATCATTACATTATCTTCTGGCAGCTCAAATTCTCTAGTTCGGATGTTTATTTTTGGATATTGGTTGTAAGTTCTTCCTCGTATAATGCGTCCTCCTGACTTTGGCCTTATACCGCCCCATTGTTTGAAGAAAATTTTTACATTTTGTTTCTTACATTGTTTTATTATCTCTAGTATCCATTCCTCTTTTACAGGTCTGAAATTATGCCCGCTTTCACCTCCTATAATTGCCCAATCAATTCCTTTAAGATTGACTTTTCCCACTGAACCAATAAGAGGTTCAAAGCTTATGAATCGTATATCACATTGTACTTTTCTTAATTCATCTATTCTCCAAACATTATCTCTATTTTCCACGCTTACACCCATCCAAATATGATTTGGTACGTTGAAACCATAATAATTTCTAAATAATTCAGAAAATTTAGCCATCTTTTGTGGTCGTTTTGTAAGAACTTGATAGGTATGCCAATAGGCTTTCAACATAGTATGAAAACATCCTGCAATGAATTCCATCTGACTTTTTTCATGAAATAAATCAGACATACTATTTACAAAGATTTTTTTAGATTTCTTCCATTGTAATGGAAGTTCTAATTCATCATAGTGTTGAGTAAACTCAAATTCGTTTTTGTATTTTTTTATTCCCATTGCTTTAAGTCGTTTTGAAAGAGTAGCAGCATAACAATTCTTGCAGCCTGAAGATATCTTGGTACAACCAGTTGTTGGATTCCAAGTGGCCTCAGTCCATTCTATTGCAGAACCTATTGCCATGTACTAACACAATAAATAAGTGATTTTAAGTGTTTAAACTATTCAATCCGTTTTTTATTAACTACTAGTGTAAATAGAATAACAATGGGAATAAAAATAAAGCAGGAAGATTGGATTCGAAAGTATCTAACCAAACTTATAGAATTTGGAAAAAGTGTAAATGACAATGAAGAAAAGAACGAATATGCTGCATATACTGCTCTAAAATTAATATCTGTTACGTACTATGTCCCAACATTTTTGAATGTTGCCCAACATCCAGACCGTAAAACAGAAGGATATGATGGAGCTGTTTATGTCGACTTATTTGCGGGTTCTGGATTGGTCAATATTTCTGACACCTATGATACAGTAGCTGGGTCTCCAATTTGCGCATTATCAGCAAACAAGAATAATTTCAGTTATGCTCTATGCGTTGAAAAAGATAAGAAGAAGAAAGAAGCATTGGAGAAAAGAGTCGCACGGATTTACCCGGAAAACAAATTTACCATCATTCATGGAGATTGTAACGATTCTATTGACAAAGTAATCTCCATTGTGAAAGAACATTTTGATAATCCTATTATGCTTACGTTTGTTGATCCGGAAGGAATGGAAATCAAGATGAAGACGCTAAAGAAACTAAGCGATGCATTTCCTGCTCAGGATTTTATGATAAATGTCGGTTCACAAGGAGTTCTTAGAGTACATGGAAAATTGAAAAAAGGTGATTATTCTACTGAGAGAACTTGGAATGAATATTGGGGGGAAGAAGACATAGAATTCTTACTATCAGAAATAGCTGAAAGAAAAACAGTTGAGGAGCAGTATAAAGAAAAGCTATCAGAAACATTAGGAAAAAATGTTGGAGAAATAATTCCTATAAATGATACAAAAAACAATCCAGAATATTTTATTCTTGGATACACTCGATCCACTAAAGGAAATTCCGGATATGCTAGAGCATTAACCGATTTAAAGAGAAGACTCGAACATGAGGATCGTACCTCTGTTAGGAGAATGCTAGAGGCAATGACTGGCAGAAATAAAACTCTCATTTGAATGAAATAGCAGTCCGGTTCTATTGAGACTCAGCCCTATCACGGTTTAATTTTGGACCTAGTTTGTTTGTAAATTTTTGTGTACCAGATGGGATTAATGACCATATTCTACTATTTCTGGCTACAATAATTGGATAATGACAATTTCTTCAAATATTTCATTTTCATTTAATGTAAGGTGAAATATATTGCAAAAATACCTAGTATGAAGGCCACTACAAAAATTATGATAGCAATTCTTCTATCTTGTGCTATGATAATTGTTATTGCAGTAATAATCCAAGGTAAGGCGAGAATCAATAACTTGTAAAAATCTGCTTGCCAATGTGTCTGTGCTGGCAATAGTGGTTCAAGAAAATTAATAACTTGTATTCCCACTCCTGAAGGTGATGCGTCAACTCCTGTTTTCAGATAAAAACCTGAAAAGATTCCGTCTATGAAAGCAGAGATTCCTATCGCCATGTAAACTGACAATTAGCATCATGAGTACGTCTGTCGTAAAAAAGTTAATGGAAAAACCGATTTATTACAATTGACATCAAACCTAAATGAGACTATATGCATGTGGAAGGTAAAATAATGGAGGCTGAATCTTTCCTATCCAAAATTGAAGAAAACTATAATGTTCTACCTGACGTGACTTTTTATTTTGATGCATTCCTAGCTTCCGCTTGTAGCATTTTAGACTATCTATCAGAGGATTATTCTAATGAGTTTAAGTTCAAAATTTCGTTTAATTCTAAAAGTTTTAAACGTGACTTTAACAACGAAATGAAAAAATCAAAGGATAGAAAAATTCAAGAATTTTACAAGTGGATAACTGATTGTCGCGAGCAAATTGAACAAACCGATACAATAGGTTCACTGTTAACTCAGAAACGACATAGAATCACACACAGACATCATGAGCCTCCGACAATGAGGATTAGATTAAGGTATAAAACTTCAGATAATTCACAAGCTAAAATTAAAGAGTTTTTTATACCATGGTTTGAACATCAAAGGACCATTTCAGATAACAGAAAGTTGAAAGAAATCTCAAAGAATGTGATTGAGATTAAAACAATATTGGCAATAGATGATCATGATTCGATTGATATGGAAGAAGCGTGTACAGAGTTTCTAAACAAAATCAAGAAAATAGTAAATAACACTCTCAAAAAATTTCCATTAACCTCTAAAGCATAGTAATCAAACATGTCATATACAGAATGAAGCAGTATAATTCAAGCGTTTGTCTGTGTATTGCGAAAACCAAACCCACTGGAATGGATTCACTATTTGCTGCTTCATAGTAGGGAGTCTGTAATGTTTAATGGATCCTTGATTATCGTTTGCGATGGTGCTAGTGCAAAAATCTCCCCCGCTTCGTAAAATCATCTTTTTTGAAAATTAGCACTAGCCCTGATGCAGAATTAGGCATGAAATTTGAAATTTTGTTTATACTTTTACATGCCGAGAGACAAAAAAGAATACAGGTCTGATGAAATCAAACCTCAAAATTCCAAACGTGTTAACAACATAATCTCAAATTGCAGTGTGAAAATCCAAAGATCACCATGTCAAATCTGCAAAGCTGATGGAGGCCGAACTCCGCCATCGTTCACAAGTGCTTGGTCAGCCATCTGGCATATCTCACATTTCCATAGAGAAGATCCTAGGTTTGACGATGAACTGAAAAAATTAAAAGATATGGCCAAACACAACTACGCTACACAATCAGGAGCCAATTAGATTGGTCGATGAAACTTTTCGTTGCAGCAGGCCGCGATGCAGAGATCCAAATCCAGTAATCAAAAGATGGTTCTCTGGAATTGGTCCTTGTCCAATATTGGTGGTCTTACTATGTCGTAAATGTATGAATATTGAACTGTGGACTGGAGATGTGATCAAGGAAGAGAAACTGTAAAAATTCGCACTATTGTTGTTGCAAAATACGATCAAGGATCCAGCATCATCGCCACAGACTTCTCTTCTTTGATTCTGGATCAGCTACAGTTGTGCCTGTCTTCTCTCAAAAAAGATTCTTTGCCTAGCAGGCGCAAACGACTGGATTTATCTGTCTCATTACATATGGTCCATGGGTTTGAAATAATTTTTTTGAAAATTGTATCGGACAATCGGACAGAGGGCGGACATTATAGGAATTAGTGTCCGATGTCCGATTTTTGTTCGTAAATTTCGGACGATCGGACACTCTCATCGGACATTCAGAAGACACTATTTACACACGAAATACACCTGTAACACATGTCGGATAGATATTGCAAAAATTTGGCAAATTTGAAATTGTGATGATTTTTTAAAAAAAACCTTGACTAAAATCGTAAGACTCCCTGGTTACACTAACTAGTAGACTGAAGATTGGGTTATTCTTTCCATAAAAAACGAATTAGCGGAAGACAATTTTGTTCTGGAACCTGTAGGGCCCAGGTGCTGTTTTGGAATAATTTTAGTTCCACATTGCATCTACATCGATGGGACCCAGCTACCATAATGGGACTATTTTGGACCCACTTTGTTCGTAAAACTAAGAATTCTCTTGAGGTGTTTTGTCTGCACAGTTTAGTACACTATCATTTCGATATGATTGGAAAGACTAAGCTATTTTTCAGCTCGTATCAAAGACCAAGTTAATACCGCTGCAGATATTGCCAATACAACTACAAACGAAGAGAGTATTGCATCCATGTTATTTTTCTCCATTAATTTCCTGTTGATATGCCTGTGGATAATTTTTTACAAGTTCTACACTGAGTTCCAAAACATTGACATAGTCTGGTGCAAAGACAATAGCGTTTGCGTTTCTGTTTCTTTCCATGTCAAGTTCAACTAGAGTCTTAAGAGTATTGACGGGTATTCCAGTAGCATCACTTATTGACAATATTTGTGAATTTGCTTCCTCTACAGTAATGTCTGGATCTACACCAGATGCAGAATCTGAAGACGGTCTAGAATGGAAAAACTTTGGAGAATCAAATTCTTGTGCAATAAGTTTTGAGCCAACTACTTTTCCATCAAGCATTACTTGACTACCATTAGATTGATACGGCAACGCTGTTTGTCCTATCGCAGTTACAAGAAGTGGATAGACAACTCCAGTAGTTATGATCATGATTACTGTTACTCTAATTGCAGGAGACACTATTTTTGACGTGTTTCTACTAAGTGCCATTATTTCATCACCAATGACAAGATAATGTCAATCACCTTGATTCCTGCAAATGGAAAGACTATGCCACCAAAACCGTAGATTAACATGTTTTTCAAAAATGTCTTCTGAGGAGCTTCTGGTTTGTACTTGACACCTTTGAGTGATATTGGAATCAATAGTGGAATCACAAGTGCATTAAATATCAGCGTGGAAAGCACAGCGGTTTCTGGATTGTGAAGCTGCATTATGTTGAGGAGTCCCATTTTTGGATTCTCCCGCATGAACATCGCAGGCAGTATTGCAAAATACTTGGCAATATCATTTGCAATGGAAAAAGTCGTGATGGCACCTCGTGTCATCAGTAATTGCTTTCCTAGTTTTACAACCTTGAGTATTTTTGACGGATCTGAATCCAAATCCACCATGTTTGCAGCTTCTCTGGCTGCTGCGGTTCCACGGTTCATGGCTAATCCAACATCAGCTTTGGCAAGTGCGGGTGCATCGTTTGTACCATCACCAATCATCCCAACTATGTGACCTTTGTTTTGCTCTTCGATTACTCTGTTAAGCTTGTCAGTAGGCTTTGCTTCAGCCATAATTTGATCAACATTTGCCTCTTTTGCAATCACTTGTGCTGTTAGATAGTTGTCTCCTGTAATCATTATAGTATTGATACCAGAAACTTTGACTTCTTCTAATTTTTCACAAATGTTTTCCTTGAGATTATCCTTTAGTGAAACAAGTCCTATGGCTTCATCATTTATTGCAACAACAAGAGGAGTTCCACCATGTTTTGATATTTCTTGAGATTTCCATCTTAATTCTGCCTCATTTACACTTGTAACAATTTTTAGCATTGAATCAACAGATCCCTTTAGTATCCTGATTTGTTGGTTTGATACTTCAAGATCTGAAAGTCTCTTTGATATTTTATCATCTGATGTTCTTGTGATATTCATCTTCTTTTTTGCAACAAATTCAATTCCACTAAATCTGGTTTCAGAACTAAACTCGATTGGTCTTGATGCGAGTATTTCTTCCATAAACTGTGGATCAAAACTTTTCTGTTCTGCCAATTCAATTATTGATTTTCCTTCATGTGTTGAATCGTTAAATGATGCAGCAAAAGCTACCTGACCTACTTCTTCTTCAGTAAAGTTTGTCATGGGAACAAACTCAATTGCACGTCTTGTACCCTCTGTGATTGTTCCTGTCTTGTCCAGAATCAAGACATCACAGTCTCCTGCAGCCTCTATTCCTTTTCCAGATTTTACAACAATATTGTCTCTTGCTAGTCTGTTTATTCCAGATACACCAATTGCAGGAAGTAACCCTCCAATTGTTGTAGGCATCAATGCAACAAGTAGTGCTATTAGAACAGAAATATCCATGCGGTATCCAAGAAAATATCCAAGAAATAGCATAGTACCAATTACTATTACAAAGATAAGTGAAAGTCCTGCAAGTAGTAGAGTTAATGCAATCTCGTTTTGTGTTTTGGGTCTTGTTGCACTTTCTATAAGACCTACCATTTCATCAAGAAAACTTTTTCCTGCCTCAGCGGTGATTTCTATTTCCAGTCTGTCATTTGTTACCTTTGTACCACCAAGTACAGGATCATCTTTTTCCTTGAAAACAGGGTTTGATTCTCCAGTCATCATTGATTCATCTATGAAGGCTTTACCAGCTGTAATGATTCCGTCTCGTGGTATTATCTCACCTGCACGAACCAGAACTTTGTCTCCCATCTTTAGACTAGAAGAAGTAACCATCTTCTCAGTTGGGATGTCATTGATAGACACTAACTCTTGATCTTTTTTTATCAAATCATAACCACTAATCAATTTTCTTGCCATGACTTCTTTTTCTAAATTCTTCAGCGAATCAACCTTGGCTTTTGCTTGAGCTTCTGACAGTGATTCTGAAAATGTTGCAAACCACACGGTGACGATCAGTATTATTGACGATTCTAGATAGAAAATACGGCTCTCGTTTACAAATTCAGAGTTTGTACTAGGAATCAACGCTATTGCAAACACAATAAAAAATCCCATCTCAACTGTAAACATTACAGGATTCTTTTTTGCAAGATAAGTTGGATTTAGCTTTGTTACTGAATCTGCTAACATTTTTCCATTAATTATTGAAACTGAATTTTTTGTCGTCATGGTTTTATCACTTTATATTGAAAACGGCCCCATTGCAAGAACTGGAAAGAATGTCAATGCAGTAAGAATGAAAGTCACTACAACAAGTATGCCAACAAAAACTGGACCCTGTGTCTTTATTGGCTCAACAATTTCTTTTCTATCTTTCATTGTAAATGAGCCAGCTATTGCCAACATCAATCCTATGGGAAGGTATCTTCCAATTAGCATCACAAGTCCAGTAGACCAATTCCAAAATGGAGTATTGGCTGCGGTTCCAAGATAGTCGGATCCATTGTTTGCAGCAGCAGATGTAAATTCATATAGAATTTGAGTAAAAGACAACGGCGTGCTTTTGTCAAAAAGGCTCTCTGCACTGCCTGTGGTATAAGCAACGACAGTCGGAATCAGAATTAATGCGGGATGAGCCAGAAACACAAGGACTGCCAGTTTTATGTCCTTTGGATTAATTTTCATACTCATAAATTCTGGAGTCTTTCCAACCATCAAACCTACTATGAAAAGAGTCAAAATGATGTAGACTATCATGGTCATCATTCCTGTTCCATCAGCCCCAGGAATTGCCTGAACAAACATTCCTACGAACAATGAGATGATCGCATCATGATTCATGCCTAAAAGTGAGGAATTTAGCGCACCCGTATTGGTTGCAATTGAGGCTACATTGAACAATACTGTCCCAAAGCTTCCAAATCTTGTTTCAACTCCAGAAGGACCACTCTCATGAAAGAGTCCAAGTATCAACATAACACCAAAGCCTATTACCATGGCAGCTAGAATCGACACGCCTCTTCCTTTTCCAAGAAGATGTGCGTATGCAATTGGAAATGAGAATGGAATTACAAGCATCAGAAATGTCTCAAAAATATTCGAAACTCCAGTAGGGTTCTCAAACGGATGAGCTGAATTTGCTCCATAATATCCTCCACCGTTGCTTCCTAGTTGTTTGATTGATTCAAGCGAAGCTACAGGACCCGTAACCATAGTTTGACTTTTTCCTTCAATGGTGCCAGTTGTAATTGAAGGCTCCATTGTCTGAGGCGAACCCATTGCTATCAACAGTATTGCAGAAAAAAATGCAACAGGTAAAAGTAAAGTAATAATTATTCGTGTAAAATCAACATAAAAATTTCCCAGTCCAAAGTTTTTTCTGATAAATCCACGGATAAATGCAAATGCTGCTGCAATACCTGAAGCAGGAGCTACAAACATAACAAAGATGAGCGAAACCATTTGCGAAAGTAGTGAGAGCTGTTGGTCTCCTGCATAATGTTGCAGATCGGTATTTGTAACAAATGATGCTGCTTGCATAAATGCAAGATCACCAGAGAATGCAGGCATTGGATTTAATGGCATGTAATTTTGAAGCATAAATACAGCAAAAACAAAACCCGCTGCAATTCCATTAGTTAACAATAGTGCATAGAGATATTGCTTCCATGTCATTTGTTCATACTTGTCAATTCCAATAATTTTGTAAAATCCATTTTCAACTCTGCCTAAGGTTTTTTCAAGTGGTCTTACTTCATACACTATCATCCTTGCTAGATATTTTCCAAAAAGCAAGGCAAATCCCAAAGTCACAATGATAACTAGTGCAAGTTGAATGATGTCCACATGAGTCACTATGTCCTTTGTTTAGAATACATGATTTGTACAAGCACATCTAGTGCATTTGCTAAACATGCTGAATTTGCAGTTGTGACCATGTTAATCCAGACCTACATCAAAATACATGGATATAGATTTTCTTGTTATTAGATACCAATAAGACAATATTAATATGATATTAAATATCATAAGATTTGTATGAAAGAACCAGTCTTTGTGCCTGACGAGTTAGATCTGATGATATTGGAATACATGGCAAAGGACGCAAGCATACAGTTCAAGAAATTAGCAGAGATTCTCAAAGTTGATCAGCGTACAATAGCAAAAAGAGTAAGCATCATGAAAGAAAAGGGAGTCTTCATACACAAGGTAGAGCTAGACTGGTCAAGACTTGGAATTGGGATCTCTGCATACGTTGGAGCAGAGACCGGACTTGGAGAAGAGGATGTTAAAAGACTACATGATTACATTAGAAAAGAACCGCGAGTCATAGAAGCGTATTCTACAATTGGAGATCAGGAATATTTTTTCAAGGTAATGGAAACTGACTTGCAAAGCTTAAGGGAAGAAGTAATGACTCGCTTTGAGCCAATCACTGCAAAGCTTACAAGCTCTATAATTTCATCACAAATTAAACGACAAGATGATGTTGCATTGTTGCATTTTTTTAGACAGCGAAGCTTTTCTCAAAAAGCACGAAGATAAAAAAGTGTTTAAGCATGATTTTAGCAATGCATTTGATCATTTAACAAAAAATTTTCAATGCACCCGATGGGACTTGGATACCATCATGATTGTTATTTTGGGCTCACTTTGTTCGTAAATTTTAGGTGCCAAACCATTATTCTGATAAGAAGTTTTTTGCCTCGAAGAAGCCAGCTAATTCTTTTGAAAGTTGTTCACTAAATACTCCAAGTAATTCAAAATCTAAATGGCTTAGTTTTTTCTTACTAAATATTGCCAAAACAGCAACTGAATTTCCCTTGTAAATCAATGGATATGCCGCAAAAGACTTTAGTTTTTCTTTTTTTGCCCATTCATGATGTTTTATTCTAGGATCATTTACAACATCATTTGTAACTACAGGTTTCTTTTTCTTAGCACAGGGTCCAATCTTTAATGAATTCATCGGTACTTTAGAAAATTCTCCATTGATTTGTGTATAGATTCCAGCACTAAATTTTAGGATCAAATTTTCTCTCTTTTTGTCAACAAACCAGACTCTAGCAAAAGCCGCATCAAAATATTTTACCAAACATTCTACAATTTCCTGTAGTCTCTCATTTAACGTGTCATACTTTTGAATGGATTTTAAAATCTCGTAAATACGCAATTTTTTCTCTTTCATGTCCTGCTCACCATATATGGTATATGGTGAAGATTTGATCATCTTTGATTCATAAGGCCTAAAATCTGCAATAAGAGTTGAAAACCTGTTCAAGAAATTGTTTGTTTCCAAATCATACTGTTCAATTGAATCAAAAATGAAATTACAGATCCAATCAAAATCACCAGTTAACCTACTAGAGTAAGTACAGAATGAAGATTCATTGATATAGTCTATTAATTGTTTTATTTTTTCTTGAGAGTTTTTCCCATATTTGAATTTCATAAGAAGTGTTCTGTTAATTTTTTCTGATACTATGTTCGGATTTAACACTGCAGAATATCCCAAAATTACATTGTTTTTTTCCAATCTTTGTAATCTGTGTCGTACACCTCTATCGGTAATTGTATGCCCCAAATCTTCTAACATCCTTTGTAGTTCTTGAGAAGACATTCTAGCGTTTTTTCCCAGCTGAGATAGGATTATCCTGTCTACTTCGTCTACCAATGTATGAAATTGATCAATCTACATAATATCAATTTCCAATCTGGACATTTATGATTGAATTTCTTATTTTTAGGCCCCAAATCATGTCCATTTCGGACAATATTTCTGAAAATCATGTCCAGCCTGAATATCTAATATTCATGGATTAGCCATATCGTGAATATGCCACAAAGACAAAACATGACACTACCCAGGACGGTCAAAATTGATGGGCGAGATTTTTTTTACAGAGAAGCAGGTCCAAAAAATAAAAAACAGATTGGAAATACAGCGATTTCAAACATTAGACTCTCACATCACTTGGGAAGAAAATTATGATTCAAGTTAACGGATTTGCTGTAGAGAAGGCTAAAGCACCTCTTGCACCATATTCTTTTCAAAGACGTGCACCCTCAGACCATGACGTTGTAATAGATATCAAGTACTGCGGTATATGTCACACTGACTTACACCAGGTAGGTAATGAGTGGGGAGGATCACAATTCCCATTGGTTCCAGGACATGAGATAACAGGAATTGTATCACAGGTCGGACACAAAGTAATGAAACACAATGTAGGTGACAAGGTAGGAGTTGGATATTTTGTTGATTCCTGTCGCAAATGCGAGCCATGTAACAACAACCTAGAACAGTTTTGTATCGAGGGCGTGACCGCAACCTGTACCGGAATTGAAAGAGGTAGTAAAACTCCATCACAAGGTGGGTATTCGAACAAAATAGTAGTTGACGAGAACTACGTTCTAAAAATTCCTGAAAATCTTCCTCTTGATAAAGCGGCACCGCTTCTATGTGCAGGCATCACATTGTATTCCCCACTAGTCCACTGGAAGGCAGGTCCCGGAAAAAGAGTTGCAATCATTGGTCTTGGCGGCATAGGACACATGGGTGTAAAAATAGCACATGCACTTGGAGCCGAAGTTACTGTTCTTAGCCATTCACTAAAAAAACAAGAGGATGGAAAAAAGCTTGGCGCCGATTACTTTTACGCAACATCGGATGATGCAACGTTTCAAAAACTTAAAGGATATTTTGATCTGATAATTAATACTGTAACGGCAGAGATTGATTGGAATAGGTACCTTGAGCTGTTAAAGCTTGATGGCACAATGGTTCTTGTAGGAGTTTCAGAAAAACAAATTCCTGTTGGTTCATTTTCGCTAATAGCCGGCAGACGAAGTCTTGCAGGCTCTGCCGTTGGAGGCATCAAGGAGACACAAGAGATGCTTAATTTCTGCAGCAAAAACGGTATAACAAGTGAGATAGAACTTATTCCAATTCAGAAAGTAAATGATGCTTACAAACGGGTGCTTAACAGTGAAGTAAGATACCGGTTTGTAATCGATATCAAATCACTTGAGGAAAAATGAGTGAAATTATGCAAGAAAAAGTATCCAGTTCCAATATGAGCTCGAGCCTGATTACACCTCCAATCATTAAACTTTTAGAAGGCAAAAATTTTGCCTCATTTGCTACCTTGTTGGACAACGGATCTCCTCACGTGGCACCTACTTGGATAGATCATGACGGGGACATTATTCTGATAAATACAGTAATAGGCAGAATAAAAGAAAAAAATGTTAGAAACGATCCTAGGGTTGCATTGAGCATATCTGATCAGGAAAATCCATATCACATGGTCTCTATTCAAGGAAAAGTAGTTGAACTTACAACAAACGGTGCAGATGATCATATTGACAAACTTGCCAAGCGTTATCTTGGAGTTGACAGTTATCCGTTAAAATCTCCTGAAGAAAAGAGGATAATATTGAAGATAAAATCCGACAAAGTTTATCATCACAAGTGGGGCTAGCAAGATGGAATTTCTCGCTGATCTGGTCACAACAGTTCCTGAAGGAACAGCTCAAGACAAAGTCGATAGACTGCGAGCAGCTGAAGCTGTGCGTGCAGCTGAACTTGCCAAGAAAGGCCAATTGGTACGGCTATGGCGTCCGCCACTTGGTCCGGGGGAATGGCGCGGCATCGGGTTGTTCCGTGCCGCCAGCGAAGCAGAACTTCGGGAGATACTCGAGTCACTACCTCTTCACATATGGATGAAGGTCACTATTACACCGTTGAATCCGCACCCCAACGACCCCGAATTTAGAGCCAATCGAGAATAATTATAATTTTCATATCTAAAAACCAATACAAAACTCAATTAATAATCATGGAAATATTTCTAGTGATTAGAAAC
>Ga0207129_1066_pt1 | contig 25315 bp, 16 predicted proteins | sample Alteio_BWMinHeat_15_FD_153517 | JGI IMG/M metagenome (GOLD analysis project Ga0207129, IMG submission 153517) | Enriched cells from forest soil in Barre Woods Harvard Forest LTER site, Petersham, Massachusetts, United States -... | ecosystem: Environmental > Terrestrial > Soil > Temperate forest >... | reverse complement strand
CCGTACAGCGTCTGGTAGCGGAATAGCACGACCCGAAGATGAGTGAGCAGCCAGCCGCCATCGGTATCATAGGAGGAAGTGGCCTCTATCAAATTAGCGGGTTGGAATCGACCACGGAAATAGAGGTTGATACTCCCTTTGGTAAACCTTCCGACTCGATCATAGCCGGGCTTTTATACGGCCGCGCCGTTTATTTTTTGCCCCGGCACGGCCGAGGCCACCGGATCTTACCCACCGAATTGGATCATCGGGCGAACGTATTCGCTTTGCGGTCCCTGAATGTGCGATGGCTGATCAGCGTCGGCGCGGTCGGTAGTCTCCAGGAGAACTATCATCCGCGCGATATCTTATTGCCCTCCCAATTCTTTGATCGAACCAGTCAACGAGCTTCGTGGACATTTTTCGGCGAAGGCATCGTCGCGCACGTTTCTTTCGCGGATCCGGTGAGCGCAAAGTTGAGAGCAATTGCCGCCCACGCAGCCCGGGCTGTAGGTTGCCGGGTTCATGATGGTGGAACTTATGTAAATATGGATGGGCCGGCCTTTTCAACTCGGGCTGAGTCCGACTTCCACCGAAAAATGGGTTTCGACGTGATTGGCATGACGAACCTGCCGGAAGCAAAACTTGCCCGCGAAGCAGAAATCGCTTTTGCCGCAATCAGTCTGGTAACGGACTACGATTGCTGGAAGGTGGACGATGAACCGGTAACCGCAGAGACCGTCATCCAACATCTGCTCGCGAATGCCGAGGCGGCTCGACAGATTATCCCAAAGATAGTCGAACAGATCCCGGAAGAGCCAAATTGGCCGGAACATCGAGCATTAGACTCAGCTCTGATTACTGATCAGAAACTTTGGCCGCCCGCGACGGTTAAGAAGTTAGAAGTCATTTTAAAACGATTCCTGTAAACATGCGTTATCTCCTGGGTTGGTTTTTTGCACTTTTTAGCATGATCTCTTGGGCGGCAGCTGAAGATACGCCGGCGGCTAGCCCAAGCCCTTCGCCGTCACCAGCGTCCTCGCCAGAAGCGCCCAGCGGGGCGCCAAAGCCGGCGACCTGGTTCAGCGTGAACGTTGATGGTCCCTATATCGCCATGACTTTCGATGATGGGCCCAGCCCGGAGACCACACCGCGGCTTCTAGAAATTCTTAAGCAGCGCAACATCAAGGCGACTTTTTTCATGATTGGTCAGAATGCCCAAGCGAATCCGACCATCGTTCAGCGCATTCTGGCAGAAGGACACGAAATCGGAAACCACTCTTGGACTCATCCTCAGCTTTCGAAATTGTCTGATGACCGAGTCACGGAAGAGATCACTAAGACTCAGGCGGCGATCAAGAATGCATGCGGTTATACGCCGGTGGTGTTAAGGCCGCCGTACGGGGCGATCACAGCCCGCCAGAAGGAATGGATCGAGAAACAATTCGGCCTGAGCGTCATTATTTGGTCAGTCGACCCTTTCGACTGGAAACGGCCGGGCGCCTCGGTGATCGAGCAACGGATTCTGGCTGGCGCGCGCCCCGGGGCGATCATTCTCTCCCACGATATCCACAAGCAGACGGTCGATGCGATGCCAGCTACGCTCGATGCCCTTGCGGCAAAAGGGTTCAAGTTTGTGACCGTCAGTCAACTGATTGCGATGAACAAGCCCAAGAGCAGCCCCAGCCCGAGCCCGCAATCACGTCCGTCGGGTAGTCCTCGCCCAAGTCCATCCAAGAAACACTCCAAGCTGGCGGGAACCTAGCCAGTAGCGACCGCGGAGCACTGGACAGAGGCCGCACGCTCCGCTGCACGCGGATAGGACTTATGGGACCCACGGGACCAATAAGTCGGACCCATAAGCTTCATTAGTCCTATAGGTCCCATCCGCATTACGTCTCCACGCGCCCTCCCACGGATGAGCAGGAGCTCATCCCTACCGCTAGCTAAGCAGAACGATTCTGCTACCATAGCCGCATCGAATGGTAGTTGAAGCATATCTCGAGGCTCGTGCTCGACTCGCCGGCGTGGTGGGAAACTTGGTTTCTCTCGCCAGGGAAACTGACGAGAGCCCGGAGACAGTCGAAACATTGCAGACTCTTTCGCGCAGTCTGGCCGATCCGCTGCTCTTTGTGGTGGTTGGCGAGGTCAAGGCTGGGAAATCGTCTTTGCTGAACGCGGTATTTGGGCAGGAGTTCTGTAAGGTCGATGTTCTACCTGCCACCGATAAGATCTACGTTTTCAAGTACGGAGAGACCGAGCACGATGTGGCGGTATCGGAGGATTTAACCGAACGTTATCGGCCAATCCCGTTTTTAAAGAATTTTAATATCGTCGACACACCGGGCACGAACACGATCGTCGCCAGCCACCACGAAATCACGACCAGCTACGTGCCGCTGGCAGATTTGATCGTGTTTGTTTTTTCCGTGGCTAATCCGTGGGCTGCCTCGGCCTGGGAGTTTCTTCGGTTGCTGGGGAATCAATGGAAGAAAAACATTGTGTTTGTCTTGCAACAGGCAGATCTACGGTCGCCTGAAGAGGTTGAGGTGATTATCAAGCATCTCAACCAAACGATTCTTCAGATATTGGGCTCGAGCCGGCCGATCTTCGCGGTCGCAGCAAAGAAGGCGCTTCAGGCCAAACTCAAGTCGAATCCGCCAGAAGAGAAGCTTTGGCAAGAAAGCAACTTTGCCACTCTGGAAAAATGGATTTCTGAGACCGTGACCCAAAGCGAGCAACGAGGCGGCAAGCTGCGGTCGACGGCTCAAACCGCCCAGGTTGTCGCTAATTCGATCCAGGTTCGCTTGCAGAGCTCAGTGGACCTGTTGAAATCAGATCAGGAAAAATTGGGAACCATCCGGCGCTCTTTGGAGGCGAGAAAAGACCAAACCCTCCGGCAGGTGGGAGGCTTTATCCGGGAGATGGAAATGGCTTACGACAACTGCCGGGAGCGAGGTGAGAAGCTGCTAGAAGAACGGCTGACCCTGATGCAGACATTCAAAATGATCTTTTCCGGCGGCCGTTGGGAAAAGGATTTCCAGGACCAAGTGGAAAAGGATGTCAGGACAAAGGTACAAGAACAGATCGAACACGCTCTCGGGTTGCTCGAATCCGATCTGCGCGGCATTTGGCAAGATTTACAGGAACGAGTTCAGGTTCAATTCGACACCAAACGACAAGTACGTGCCGCGCTCCCCGGGTTCCTGAGCCAACGCGGAATCATTCTACAAAAACTCCAACTGACGCTCCTAGAACAAACCTCGGATGCAAAGATCAAAGAGCAGCTGCAAAGCTGGTTTGGTGAAACTGCTCGTTGGCTCCGGGTTCCAGCCGGGGTCGCTGCTGCGGGCGGAGTCTTTACGATCATTGCCGCCCTGGCCCACGCCGCGATTCTGGACGTGACCGGAACCGTAGCCGGTCTAGCAGCAGCAGCGGGAACCGTGTATGCCGTCCTGCGCCGACGTCATATTTTGCGCGAGTACCGCCTACGGATGAACGAGAAACGAGCCCAACTTTCGGAGGCGGTCGAAACCCAACTGCGCAACGCCATCACGGCCTTCTACCATGAGGTTGGGGGGACGTTCGATCCGCTAGAGAGTTTCTGCCTCGCTGAAGCGCACCGTATCTTGCCGTTAAGAGAACGCGTCGATGAGATCGAGCGTTCGCTGGTCGAGTTGAAGCTGGGGATGGATCGGTAGGGATGCAGTGCTGCACGTCGTGGCGTGGCCAAATAGTAAGTTGACGGAGTGGACTCAGTGGGCGCTGAACTGGAAAACGTCCAATGTGCATTGGTGCCGGTTATGCCGGCGCCTACTCCTGGCTCCTAGCTCCTAGCTCCTAGCTCCTAGCTCCTAGCTCCTAGCTCCTGCTAGACGCCGCGTTCCGCTTGTGGCAGGCTCCGCCCCAACATTCCTTCATGAGCCGCTTTTTGCGTAGACTGGTCAGCGCCGTCGCTATGTGGGCGATAGCATTGGCGGTCGTTTTTACCGGAAACGAAGTCGTTTTCTTCCTATTGATCGCAGCACTGGGGCTGGCCGGGCTCTGGGAATACTTCCAGATGATCGAGAAATCCGGGATGCGGTGTTTCAAGGCATTTGGCATGTGCTGCGGCGCCGCTTATTTCATCGGAAGTTTCCTGTTCTTTCGGTCAAACGGACCTGACGCCGATTATAACTTCGAGACCCTCGTCCTCCTGGTTTTCTTATTTGGGGTATTCGCGCGGCAAATGTTCCGACCGACCACCAAGCAAGCACCGCTCGAAACCATGGCATACACCCTGTTCGGGTTGCTCTACGTTTCGTGGTTGTTCAACTTCTTGACAAAGATCATTTATGTCTTGCCACAGGACCCGAATGGTCATCCGGTCGGCCAATTTTACGTCCTCTATCTTGTCATTGTCACAAAGTTCAGTGACATGGGCGCGTATCTGGTGGGCAGCAAAATCGGACGTCACCTGATGGTCCCGCATATCAGTCCCGGCAAAACCTGGGAAGGATTCATCGGCTCGCTCGCGTTTGCGGCGCTGGGAAGTTGTTTATCGCTTCTGGTGCTACCCAAAGAGTTACACGCGCTGAACTGGTTACACGCGTTGATCCTGGGCGTACTCATTGGCTTAGCTGCCGTGGTCGGCGATCTCGGCGAATCGATCTTGAAAAGAAGCACAGGTGTGAAAGACTCCGGTTCTGTCTTGCCCGGAATAGGCGGTGTGCTAGACCTGATCGATAGCCTCTTGTTTACTGGTCCCTTGCTTTACTTTTATCTTAGGCTCCTAGCCCGATGAGAAAACGCCGTGTCATCCTCCTGGGTGCTACCGGGTCGATTGGCTCTAGCGCCATCAAAGTAGCGGAAACCATACCCGATCGGATGCAGATCGTCGGTATGGCCGCTAATCGGAACGCCCGGCTATTGGCTCAGGCGGCCAACCGCGCGCGCCCGGAAGCGATTTGTCTGGTCGACGCAGCTCATCTGGATGAACTCCGATCCTGTCTCGATTATTCGCCGGAAATCCTGACCGGTGAGGTAGGTCTCGAAACGCTGGCGCGCATGGGCGGTGCCGACCTGGTACTCGTCGCGATTGTCGGTACGTCGGGGCTAAGACCCGCTCTGGCTGCGATCGAGACAGGAAAGGACCTCGCAGTTGCCAGTAAAGAGATCCTGGTGATGGCCGGCGAGACGGTGATGACCCAGGCCAGCCAAAAAGGCATCAAAGTGTTGCCGGTGGATAGCGAGCATAATGCGATTTTTCAATGCCTTGAGGGTAAGCCAAAGCATGAAATCAGTAGCCTGATTTTAACTGCTTCCGGTGGACCGTTCCGGAAATTGAGCTCTGACCGCTTGGCCTCCGTCACGGTTGCTGATGCTCTCAAGCATCCCACTTGGAAGATGGGTCGCAAAATCAGTATCGATTCGGCAACTCTCTTCAACAAAGGACTCGAGATGATTGAGGCGCGTTGGCTCTTTGATATCCCCATGGGCCAAGTTCAGGTTCTCGTTCATCCACAAAGCATTGTGCACTCGATGGTCGAGTTCGTGGACGGTTCGTTGCTGGCACAGTTGAGCCATTCTGACATGTGTTTTCCGATCCAGTATGCTGTCACATGGCCGGAACGGGTTCCTAACGCCTTGAAACCGCTTCGCCTGGCAGAGCTGGGACGTCTGGAATTCGAAGAACCGCGATATGACGATTTCCCGGCCTTGCGACTTGCAAGACAGGCAGGCGAGACGGGAGGAACCATGCCGGCTGTTTTGAATGCGGCCAATGAAATCGCCGTCGAAGCGTTTTTGGAGGGACGGATCACATTTCCGCAGATCTGGTCCCTCGTAGAGGAAGCGATGAACCGATCGGACAATTTTGCCAGACCAAGCCTGGATGATATAATCCATGCTGATGGCCAAGCCCGCGATGTGGTTCGGGGGGCATTGGCGCAGTAATAGAATATGATCCTGAATATCTTAAGGGTAGGGTTGATCGTTTTCGAGGTCCTACTCATCTTCAACCTGCTCATCATCGTTCACGAGCTAGGACACTTTCTCGCCGCGCGTTGGCGAGGTTTACATGTAGACAAATTCGGCGTCTGGTTTGGCCGGCCAATTTTAAAGCGCACGATCGGAGGCGTTGAGTTCAGTCTGGGTTGGATTCCGGCGGGTGGATTTGTGCTGCTACCTCAGATGGCCACCATGGAAGCGGTCGAGGGCAAAGCCGGGGTCAGCGGTTCGGACCTACCCCCAATCAAACCGCTCGACAAAATCATTGTGGCGGCAGCGGGACCACTCTTCAGCTTTCTCTTAGCCCTCGTTTTCGCAACCATCGTCTGGGCCGTCGGCAGGCCGATGGCCGAAGCGGATACTACCACAACCATCGGTTATGTTGCGCCCGATGTTCCGGCTGCCAAGGCCGGTTTCAAACCGGGCGACAAAATTCTCGAAGTCGACGGTCACCCCGTCACGCGATTCAATGGGATGGTGGACAGTATCGGTTGGTACGTTGTCCGCAGCGAGGGCGCGACCATTCCGTTTAAAGTTCAGCGTGGCGATCAGACCCTGACCATCAATTCAGGCTTCGATAAACCGGAAACCTCCGGTTGGGAACGCAAGGCATTGCGCCAAGTCGGGCTGCAGCCCGCGATTACTCCGATTGTTGCCAAGGTAGCGCCCGGTTCCGAAGCCGCGAAGGCCGGATTGGAAGCAAATGACGAAATCGTCGATATCGGCGGCCAGAAAATTTACTATCTCAAACAGATATCAGAATGGGCGCAGCAACATTCCGGACAAGCTCTCCCTCTTACGGTTATTCGCGACGGACGCAGATTTCACGTCGATATGCAGCCGGGCCGTTTGGTGATTTCCGGCGTCATCGAAAATAGCCCTGCGGATGTCGGCAAGCTCCAGAAGGGCGACAAAATCATCGCGTTGAATGACGAGCAGATCTACGACATCGACGCGATCAACCAGTACGTCGACGCCAATCCGGACAAAGTGCTTACTTTGACCGTTCAGCGTGGAAATCAGACGGTCGCGGTTCGGATCCGCCCCGCGATCCCGGATCGGCCAATTACTCAAGAAGGAAAAGCGCACCCGATCATCGGCTTCTATACGGGCGAGAATACGGATGGGATCACTTGGGATGCCGGCGGCAAAATGACGACGGCTCACATCTCACCCATTGAACAGGTTTTCGCCGGTGTCGAAACGATCACGAACACGATCGGCGCGCTGCTTTCGCCGCAGTCGGATATTAAGCTCCAGCATCTGAGCGGTCCGGTGATGATCATGCGGACTTATTATTTGTTGTTTCAAAGCGAATTTGGTTGGCAGTTAGCTCTCTGGTTTAGCGTGGTGTTCAACATCAACCTGGCCATCATCAATCTGCTGCCGATTCCAGTTCTCGATGGTGGACATATTCTCTTGGCCATCCTGGAAGCAATCCGGCGACGGCCGCTCAATTTTCGGGTGCTGGAAGTGTTGCAGGGCGCCTGTGCAATCTTGCTGATCGGTTTCATGCTCTACGTCTCGTTTTATGACGTGCAGGATTCCGTTAGCGGAAATCAGAAACCGGCGTTTAATCATCCCGTCCAACCTGCTCCTTCCGACAACCAATGAAGAATCCAGCCTACTGTCCGGATCCATGGGTGTATCACAGACGGCTTACTCGCGAAGTTAAGGTCGGTAACGTCGGCGTTGGCGGCAGCAATCCGATCCGGGTCCAATCCATGTTGACCTGTGACACCATGGATACAAAGACCTGTATTGAGCAGACTCTGGACTTGGTGAACGTCGGTTGTGAAATCGTCCGGATTACCGCGCCGACAGTAAAGGACGCTAAGAACTTACAGTTGATTAAACAGGGTCTGCTCGAGCGTGGCTGCGATGTGCCCATTGTTGCCGATATCCATTTCAAGCCGGAAGCTGCCCTTGAAGCCGCGCAGTGGGTTGAAAAGGTTCGGATCAATCCCGGCAACTATGCGGACTCGAAAAAGTTTGTCGTCAAGGAATACTCCGACCAACAATACGAAGAAGAACTAGAACGGATCTGGGGTCGGTTCACTCCGCTGGTCAAGCTGTGCCAAGAACGCGGAATCAGCATACGGATTGGCACTAATCACGGTTCACTGAGTGACCGAATCATGAACCGATACGGTGATACTCCCCTTGGGATGGTGGAGAGCGCCTTGGAATTCGCGCGCATCGCTCGCGACTTGGGTTACCACGATTTCATTTTCTCGATGAAAGCTAGCAACCCAAAGGTGATGATCTGTGCCTATCGGTTGTTGGTCTCTCGATTATATACGGAAGGAGCGGATTGGAACTATCCGCTGCATCTCGGCGTCACCGAGGCCGGCGATGGCGAAGATGGCCGGATCAAGAGCGCCATCGGTATTGGTTCATTGTTAGCCGATGGTCTCGGCGACACAATCCGCGTCTCTTTAACCGAGGATAGCGTCCACGAGATTCCCGTCGCCCAAGCGTTAGTAGCTCCCTATAACGACGGCAACGCCGAAACGTCTGGCCGCTCATTCGCCGATACGCCCACACGCCCATACGCCGGCACGCTTCCTTACGATCCGTTTCACTTCGAGAAACGGGAAACCGAGAAAATCCATTTAAACGGAGTTGACCTTGGCGGTGAGGAATTGATTCGAGTGGCCATATCTCGGGCCAACTTTGAAAAGATTGCTCATAAGGTCGACAAAATGGGCGACTTCCAACCGGAAATTGTCGTTGAAGACTCCGGTGTGATAGCCGTGGATCCGAGAGATAGCGCCAAGATCGCTGAGATCAACAGCAGCCCGCAACCTTGTCTGGTAACGGTTTTGGATCACATCGACTTGCCGACGATCACCGCATTTCGATTGCTGGCGGCTCAATTACAGAGCCGGCATGCGATCTTGCTGAAGGATACCCTCGTCCCGTCGTCGGATGCTCAAAAGGATTTCATACAAACATTGCTGGAATCGGCCACTAATCTGGGTGCCCTGATCTGCGACGGCATCGGTGACGCGATCCTGGTGCAGGGAGAACAAGCGCCCGGCCAGTCCCTGCGTCTCGCTTACAACATTTTACAAGCCTCGGGCAGCCGGATCTTCAAGACCGATTACGTTGCGTGCCCTTCCTGCGGCCGAACGTTGTTCAATCTTCAAACCACCACCGGCCGGATCAAGGCCGCCACGACGCATCTAAAAGGTGTCAAGATCGCGATCATGGGCTGCATCGTAAATGGTCCGGGCGAAATGGCCGACGCCGATTTTGGTTACGTCGGAGGCGCTCCCAGCAAGGTGAATCTTTACGTCGGTAAGACCGCCGTAAAATTCAATATTCCGGAAGGGGAGGCTGTGGATCGTTTGGTCGATCTAATTAAGGAACACGGCCGTTGGGTGGAGAAGCCGGTTGAAGCTGCCGAAGTGATGGCGTAGTCGGGAGTGACGGTTCGGGACCGGCAGGGACGAGCTGCCGCTCGTCCGGCCTGCCGTCGCGGGTTCCACGTTTCTCCGGCAAAACATTTCGGACGAGCAGGAGCTCGTCCTTACCGGGACTCGCGCCAACCGGCATTTCGTGTCGATTCGCAAGCATTCGTGGTTTAGTCATTCGTTAGGATGACTGCATCGCTCCCAAACATCGGATTCGTCGGCCTGGGTTGGCCTGGAGAACGTCACGCAGAAGGAGTTATCGCGTGTTCTCTAGGTACCGTGCATTCTGCTTGCGACCTCAACCAGGAACGTCTCGAGAACTTCGTTACAGCATTTCGACCTTCACGAACCTTTACAGATTTCAGAGAGATGTTAGCGGATCCCGCTCTGGATGCAGTCGTGATCTGTCTTCCGAATGCGCTCCATTATCCGTTTTCCTTACAAGCATTGCAGGCCGGCAAACATGTCTTGTGCGAAAAACCGCCAACCATGAACGCGGCGCAGATGCTCACGCTACACGAAGAAGCGCAGAAACGTGGGCTCGTTTACTATTTTGGCCGCCAGATGCGGTTTTCGCCGGGGATGCAAGCAGCCAAGAAACTCGTGAAAGAACGGCGATTAGGCGAAATCTATTTCGCTGAGACCATGTGGGTTCGGTCGCGTGGAACACCGGATGGTGTCGACGGCTGGTTCACAGAGCGATCCAAGGCCGGAGGCGGCGCCATCATCGATCTTGGCGTCCATGCAATAGACGCTGCCTGGTATCTAATGGGAACGCCACAACCGCGCGCGATATCCGCCCAGACCTACCAAAAATTTCCCCAACTGGTTAAGAACAACGTCTTCGATGTCGAGGATAACGGGTACGGGATGATCCGGTTCGAGAACGGTGCAACTCTACTGTTCAAGGTCTCCTGGGCAGCAAATTTGCAGGACGATATCCCGCTTAGTTCGAAGCGAGGCCGCTCGCTGCTGTCGACGCTAATTTACGGACCTAAGGGATCGATCAAGATCATTGATGCGTTCGAAGCGGACACCGACAATTTTCCTTCTCCGATCGTATTCTTCGAAGAACAACAGGGAGTACCCGCGAAAGTCGAAGTCCCTGTACAAGACGTGCGGGGGGCCGCTTTACGAGAGTTTGAGTTTCGCGACCAGGCAAGTAACTTCCTGCGTTGTCTTCGCGGCGAAGAAGCTGCGGTCAACAGCTCGAGCCAAGCCGTCCAACTCATGGAAATGTTAGACGCGATCTATCGCTCCAGCCAGTTAGGTAAGGAAGTGACGGTGGGCTCTAGGTTCTAGGTTTTAAGTTGTAGGTTGTGCTTCCGGCTTAGTGAGATTGGTGCGTCCACAGTCTCCTTGGTTTCGACGCCCAATAGCATGCGTAACCTCGAACCTGAAACTTCTCACCTACAACTTATAACTCCCGGCTACCACACCTGTCCCATCCCGCCGGTTGGGAACGGCAAATACTGGTACACCCAGGTCTCGGAAAGAACCTTATCGCCGTTCTTTAAATAAAGCTTCATGTCGACCGGATCATTCCCGGCAGCAGTCAGATCGAATTGCGCGCGCCAATGTCCAGAAACTCCGTCCGGAACAGCTTCGGTGAAGATATAGGAAAAGGTACCGCGAGACGCCCAAAGGACGGGCTCAGGTTTTACCCCAAAAGGGAGATCAGCCAATGGTCCTCCCAAGAACTCGACCATGAATTTGCGCACTCCTTGCGGGCGAGGTTGGCCTGGGACACCCCCATTACCCATCCGGGTCGCAACGCACCGAGCAAGAGGCGTTGGAAACGGCTCATCGGCCAGCCAGTGGAGCCGATAACGCAAACGATATGAATTACCTGCTTTAGCAGGGTCACTCGGGACCCACATCGCAACAACGTTATCGTGAATCTCATCCTCGGTCGGAATCTCGATCAACTGAACCGCTCCCTTCCCAAACGGGTTTAACGGTTCGATCCATAAACTCGGCCGCCGATCATAAAACACTCCGTCTAGATAATGATCAAAGTTCCGGTCTCGTTGCAGCAATCCAAATCCGCGAGGGTCAGTATCACTAAAAGAAGATACTTCGATGTGCTGAGGATCGTTCAACGGTCGCCAGAGATGTTCACCGGCACCGGTCCAAATCGCCAAGCCGTCGGAATCATGGACTTCCGGGCGCCAATCGATAGCGGTCGGCTTCTTGGTTTCGGAAAACCAATACATCGAAGTTGCCGGCGCAATCCCGAGCCGCTCCACGTCTTTTCTCAAGAAAAGCGCGGGCTCCACCTCCATAACGACACCCTTGGCCCGGTGTAAATCGAATCGGTATGCGCCGGCTATGCTCGGTCCATTCAGCATCGCATAAACCGTCATCACATCCCCATCGGACTTGGGCGTTTCGAAATAGAATTCGGTGAAATTAGGGAACTCTTCCGGCTGGTCCGGCAGGGTCGTGTTAATCGCAATCCCTCGCGCCGATAGACCGTATTGGTAAAGCTCTCCAATGCTTCGAAAATAAGAAGCCCCAAGAAATGCGGCCCAGTCGTTCTTTTTCCAATCCAATTTTGCCTGGTCTCCCAGACGGCTCTCCTGTATCCGGAAGCCTGCAAACCCAGTGCCTGTTGAGAGGCGCCGTGCGGGGCTATCCGCAGGCATATCAAAGTAGGCGGCATCGTAAATGATCTCATGAGCCACCGAACCCGACGGCGTGTTGTCAATGACATGCATCTGCACCGGGGTCCGCGAATAGAGGCCCAGAGGGAAGAACGTTATTGGATATTGCCCAGGACCATTCGCAAGGAGCGCATACTCCGGCTTGAAATGGATTTTACTGAGCGCGTCATAGTCGATCTTATTAAGAACATCGTCTGAAGGCCCCTTACCTTGCTCGTATGGACGGCTAGCCAGCTCCTTGGCCCGGCCGATTAGTCCATCAAACGAGAACGGCTTACCATCTCCAAACTTCAGGGAGGGCACCGGGTCAGCCGAAGACCTGATACCTAATGCGGCCAAAGTGGCCGTTGCTCCGGCCGAAACGATGAAAGTGCGACGATCAATCATGACTTAATTCCTGCGATGACAAAGGCTTATCCGGGAAGGATCGACGAAAGATAGCCAAAGATTATTCGCATCTTCTGAAAACATACCGGGAGCAAGAAATGCCTAGTGTTAGCGGCGATCGACCACCTTTTCAAGTGGGGCTGTACGGTTCGCCGCTCACCGGACGCCGTCTCGAGCGAGATCGTTCTCGTACTCGTCGTCCTCGTCCTCGATTCGAGACGGTGTAGCCGTTCCCCCCGCGGTTACGAGTTACCCAGCGATCAGTCTGGCGCCAGGATAAGCAGAGACGCAGGGAAGAAAGTGTCGAGGACGAGGACGGCGACGAGTACGAGAACGATTAAGGAGCCTACCTACCCCTCCGGTTGGCCTGGCTTCTCCATCGCAGCACTCACCGGTACTTCTTCGGGTACGCTCGGCCCCTCAACCGTTTCCGGTGCCGGCGCTTGCTCTCGTTTGGTCAAGCGAACACCAACCAGCTTACTGATGCCGTGCTCTTCCATGGTCACGCCATAGAGCACATCCGCCTTGGCGATGGTTCGCTTGTTGTGAGTGATCACCACAAACTGACTTTGATGGACAAACCGATCTAGAATTTTGATGAACCGATTTATGTTTGATTCGTCCAGCGGCGCATCCATCTCGTCCAAGACACAGAATGGGCTCGGCTTAACCATGTAGATCGCGAATAGCAACGAAACCGCGGTCATGGTCTTCTCGCCACCAGACAACAGCGTGATCGATTGCAACTGTTTACCAGGCGGTTTGGCAATGATCTCAATCCCGCTTTCCAAAGGATCGGCATCGTCCACTAGCAGCAAGTTCGCTTTACCGCCACCAAACAGCTCACTGAACATCTCTTGAAAGTTCTTGCGGACTTGTTCGAAGGTTTCCGCGAACAAATGCTGGGTAGTCGCATTGATCTGGTTGATAATATCGAGGAGTTCCCCCTTCGCCTTAACCAGATCGTTGTGTTGTTCGTCGAGAAAGCGCTGCCGTTCTTCGAGCTCGTCATATTCCTGGATTGATTCCAGGTTAACCGGGCCCATGCCATCCAGGCGTTCGGTCATCTCGCTCACGATCGCCTTGGTTACCTCCCAATCTTCCTCTCGCAGATCCGCAATGTTGGCCAGCCCTTCTGGCAACTCCGTCTCCATCGCCGATTTCAATCGACTCCGTTGCTCTTTCAGCGACTTGAGGAACGACTCCCAATCCGGCTGAAACAGGTTCAGATCGGCTTGATAACGCCGGTGCGTTTGCTCTAGCAAACTGTCCAATCGCAAACGGAACTGGGTCGATTTTACCTCTTGTTCTCCCCGTTGTTCTTGGTGCTCGGTTAACTGCTTACGTAACTGTCGCAGGTTCAACTCGACTGCCTCGACCGACGCAATACGGGTTGCTTTCTCGCCGCTCAGTCGTTCGACTTCGAGTTCGGCAGCCTCCCTCTCCTGGTGCAGCGATTCATTCTTTTGCTGGAGATCCGCGTTCTCCCGTTGCAGCTGTTCAATGCGCGCCAGATAGTTGCGTACATCGGCCTGACGGCTGGAAATCAATTCTTGCAGTTCGACAATCCGGTTCGCTAACGGCTGTCTCTGCCGGTTCAAGTCTTCTCGCCGTTGTCGCTCGGTGGCAACCTGGACTTTAAGTTCGTTAAGCGATTCAATCAGCGAGTCTTCAGTGTCTTTTAAAGCCTCGACCTGAGCCAACGCCGCGGCCAATCTCTCTTGGAAATTCGCAGCTTCCTCGCCCAACTTCGTCACCTCGCCCTCGAGCACGCCAGTTTTCGAGGTGGCGCTTCCCAAGCGCTCCTCCGTATTTTGTTTCTCCCAGGTTAGACTCTTTACTTTCCCCTCGATATCGCGCAGCTCACGGTCGAGTAACGCGATTTTACCCTGAATAGTAGATTCGAGAACCTGAGCGTGCTGAAGCGCCTCTCGGCTTTCACTGATCTTTTGCTGGGTATCGGCTAAACGAACCTCGGCCTCAGCCTGATTCTGCTGAGCGGCATCCAGTTCGGCTTGAAGTTGAGTACACGCTTCAGCCAGTTCCCGCATCTGCACTTTCCGTTTCAGAACGGAACTACCCTCATTGCCCTGCGCACCGGAAAACACCACGCCGCGTTCGGAAATAAATTCGCCAGCCAGGGTGACAACCGCTACGTCCGAGTTTTGCTGGGAGATTCGTAAAGCAGTCTCGAAATCAGACGCTAATGCGACGTTACCCAGCAACTGATTCACCAACGGGGCGATTTCAGGGCGAGTTTTTACCCGGTCCAGAGCCCAGCCCATCGCTCCAGCCGGGAGAGTCTGGATTTGAACCGGAGCAAGCCGAGAAACTGCTTCGATCGAGATTAATCCTGCTCGTCCTTCTTTAACTTCTACTAGTTGGCGGCTGATTGCTTCCGCCACATCACCATCGGCGATCAAAACAACTTGTAGATAATGTTCAAGCGCAGCCTCTACCGCAGGAACGAATTCGTTGCTCACCTCCAGGGAGTTGGCCAAAACCCCAAGAATGCTTGAGCGAAAAAGCTGCGGGTCATTCAACCCTCTGAGCACTGCTTGAGTTCCGGAGCTCAGCCCTTCACCTTCCCGATTCAGTTGGGAAAGTACCTCGAGCTTAGATTCCCGCTCCGCCAAGGTCCGTTGCTTGCGCGCGATGTCCGCAACAATCTCTTGGAGTGTCCGCTGTTGATTAACCCCGTCACGCTCGCTGTCCCGAAGGGCGTCGCGACAACTTTGAACCTGCGTAGTCGCCTGCCCCATCTCCGCTTGACTCTGTTCCAGTTGAGATCGGAGTTGGTCACGCCCGTTCTCAGCCTGGCGAAGTTCTTGCTCCAATAGCGTCAACCGGGTCTGGCTGGCTTCTCGCTGGTTCAAAACGTTCGCCAATTCACCCCGTAGGCTCGCGCTTCGATTCTCTCTTTGCTGCAACTCCTGCTGGAACCGCTGAGCTTCACGCTCCTCATTCAAACGCCTCGTCCGCGATTCGCTGACTTCGCGTTGATGTTCCTCCAAGCGTTGTTCTTCCGCTCTTAGGCTCTCAAATAACTCGGCCAGCTGATGATCGGTCTCTTCGAGCTGACCCTCTTGAATAAGCAGCTTTTCTTGAGCGGCAGCCACATCGGATTCATATCGGCCGATTAATCCCGAGGCTTCCCGCGCACGTTCCTCGTTGAAGGAGATCCGATTGATCGCAACGTCGATCCGGTTCTTGATGTCTTGCCCGCTTTGGCGCACGACCAGAATCTGTTCCTCCAAAGCTTCCAGCTCGTGGCGTTGGTCGGCCAGACCGAACTCTTGAGATTCAATCTGTTCCTCCAGGGAAACTTGGATCGACCGCAGTTTTTCTACCAGTTCAGCCGCCTGGGAGATGTCGGCCTTTAGTTGCTCCGAGTTTCGAAATGACAGATGCAAATCGAGTACCTGTAACTCCTCGTAAAGCGTCCGGTAACGGCGAGCCTTCCCGGCCTGACGTTGGAGCGAACCAATCTGCCGCTTCACTTCCTTCATGATATCCGTGAGGCGAAGGAGGTTGGCGTCGGTGTACTCCAGTTTTCTCAACGCCTCTTTTTTCTGGGCCTTATATTTTGTGACCCCGGCGGCCTCTTCGAAGATTGCCCGCCGGTCTTCCGGCCGAGAACTCAGAATCTGGTCGATCCTGCCCTGCTCCATGATCGAATAAGCAGATCGCCCGATCCCGGTGTCCATGAAGAGCATCTGAATGTCTTTCAGCCGGCAAGGAACCCGATTCAGGAGATAGTCTGAACGGCCGTCCCGATAAACCCGCCGAGTGATGTTGACCTCGTTGTACTCGACTCCAAGATCCTTTTCGCACTCCGCGAAGGTGAGCGAGACTTCGGCCACACCGACCGCCTGCTTTGTATCGGTCCCGCTGAAGATAACGTCCGCCATTTCTCCACCACGAAGGGCCTTGGCGGATTGCTCTCCTAAAGCCCAGCGGATCGCGTCCAACACATTCGATTTTCCGCACCCGTTTGGCCCGACGATCGCCGAAACTCCTCGGTGAAGATTCAGGGTCGTCCGATGGGCAAAGGATTTGAATCCAGCTAATTCAATCGACTTTAGATACATGGGTTCTGAACGACCGAACGCTAGACAACTATAGGGCCCCTGACAAGGCTAAAAATACAATCTTTAGGATTCTGAGAGATGGCGACCACAAGATATTGTGGGGCGGTCCGATGACCACATATTTGGCGAAGCGAGGCTCCCGAAAGACCTGCAAGGTTAGCAGAGCCTCGAATGAGTCGGCGCCGTCACGCGACATTCGGCCAGAAATCGTGCCGAGCCGTTGGTCTATCGTAGGGTTAGGCCGTGGAAGATGGCACATCAGCAAAAACGGCTCGGCACGCTTCCAGATCTAATGTCACTCCGGGCATCGAATTGTCTTCCCTTTGATGATACCTGCAGCTCTTTCGGGAGCCTCGCCCCGCCAATTTTTCGCCCGGCCTAATCCCCGTTCGTCAGCAGCCTAGGAGGCGTCGGCGTGGGCTGCGGCGTCTTACCGCGAAGAAACGGATTCTGCTCCGGCAACGGCGCCTTCCGAATTATTGCCACCGGTGTCGGCGCCGGCGTTGGTGCTTGCACAGAGTAAACCTCCTCCCGCAGACCTGGGATCGGAGAGTACCCTTCGAACCGGGCAACGAGATCCGGATCGCTTTTATTCGGTGTCCCATTCGGGAGCTTGAAATCAAATACGCTGACTCCGAACCTTTTTTCTCCGTTATACGATCGGCCATCGCTAGCGCCTACCATCACCCGCTTATTAGTTCCTTTTTCTTTGCCTAGGTAGATCATCACATGAGTCACCGGCACGTCGCGGTCTACCTTGTACGTGCCCGACCAGAACATAAGATCACCGGGGCGAAGGTCTTCGAGCTCGAAAGTGTCGGTATTCCGGCTGAGCACCGAATGAAAGTTCCCATTTTTGCGAACCCAGAGATATTGGTCGCTCGACTGTCGGGGAACGTCTTTGAAGCCGGCGCTGCTCAACACATAGTAAATAAATCCGGAGCAATCCATACCACCGCTGGCCGGATCATCTGACCCGTAGGTATAGGCCAAATTGCGTTGGGTTAACGCCAGCGCAGAGCGGATCAAATCCTGCACTCCTGAAGGTTGGCTGTCGAAATCCTTCAGCTTACTTGGATCGAGCGACGCAACAGCAACCGGCTGGTTTTGTGGGCTTGGCTTGGGAGTTTCCTCGGGCGTTGGCTCGGGAGTACTATCTTCGGATTTTGCCCGGTGTTTGGTGTGTTTTGAAGGAGTTGCATCCTCCTCATCGTCTTCCGAATTTTTCTTCGCCTTAGGTGTATCATCCGATTCCTCCTCCTGCGACTTCGACCTGACCTTCGGCGAAGGAGATGGGTGATGCTGCAGGGTCGATGAATGATGATGGATCCGCTTTTTTGAAGGTGTCGGCGTCGCTTCTTCTTGCAGCTGTTGTCTAACGTTCCGGCCCCATTTATCCAATGAGCGGGAAACCGCATCGAAAGGGCTATCATCTCCCTTTACCTCGGAGGCCGCAAAAGCCAGCAACGAAAAAGCCGGCGCCAAAACCAGGTATCTCATGTGCCCTTAGCAATCTCCTCAAGGAGATGCCTGTTTAGACGGATGCCGGCCTCAAAATTATCAATTGGGAAATTTTCATTGGGCGAATGAACCTTTGCATCCGGCAACGCTAAGCCGAGCAAGAGTGAGTCCAACCCAAGCACATCTTTGAAGCTCTGGATGATCGGCAATGTGCCCCCCTCTCTAACAAAAGCGATCGGTCGATCAAAGGTTTGTTTCAAAGCCCGTTGAGCCATCTTCCCGTAGTCTGAATCCGGGCTTACCAAATAGGGTCTTCCTTGGTGTTGATAGAGGATTTCAATCTCGACCGATTGCGGGCAAATTTTGGTTAGGAATTTCGTAATCGTCGTCCGCAGCTCGGTCGGATCCTGATCCGGAACTAACCGGAACGAGAGTTTAGCGAATGCTCTGCTAGGAACGATGGTCTTGGGTCCTTCTCCTTGGTAACCGCCGCCGATGCCATTGACCTCAGCCGTAGGCCGGGCCCAAACCCGTTCCAGAGTGTTGAATCCCGCTTCGCCAGCCAGCACCGGCGACCCCGTGGTGGCCAGCCATTGACGATCGTCGTATGGAAGTTTGGCCCAGAGTTCTTGTTCCCAATCGGCGATGGGCTTCACGCGATCATAAAAGCCTGGCACCGTCACTTTGCCTTCCGAGTCGTGCAATTGGGCGATCATCTCGGTCAAAACTGTGACCGGGTTAGCAATCGATCCACCAAAGATTCCGGAATGGAGATCCGCCGAGGGTCCCCGAAGGCGGACCTCGAGACAGAGAATCCCCCGGGTAGAGTAGGTAAAGGTCGGTATTCCCGGAGCGACCATCCCGGTATCCGAAATAGCAATGATGTCCGCCGCTAACTCTTTTGCGTAGGTTTTCAGGAATTCTTCTAAGTTCCCACTGCCGGTCTCCTCTTCTCCCTCGATAATAAAAGTAACGTTAACCGGCAGCTCGCCTTTTTCTTTTAACGCTTGTTCGACACCTAGGACGTGGGCCAGAATCTGACCTTTATTATCGGTAGAGCCTCTCGCGAAAATTCTGCCGTCGCGCACCGTTGGTTCAAACGGAGGGGTTTCCCACAGGTCCAGCGGGTCAGCCGGTTGGACGTCATAATGACCATAAACCAGCACAGTCTTTTTGCCTGGGGAATAGGGGGTCTTCGCTAAGATCACCGGTTGCCCGGGCGTCGCGATCTTGCTCGCTTCCAGACCCGCCTTGCGCAGCCGATTCGTTAACCAATCCGCGCACGCCTCGACATCAGGTTTGTACTTACTATCTGCAGAGACGGAAGGGAATCGGAGAAACTCCAGAAGATCATCGATCATTCGTTACTGATACACCTAAGAAGAACGCCGACAACGCCAGGAACGAGCGGGAACGAGCAGGAACGAGCGCGGGCGCTTGGAGGGGAGCCGCTTTGGCGCGTGGAATAGGGATCTCGCAACTTTCCTCACAGCGCGGTTGCAACCAAAACATGTGTTGAACAGGCGGCTCCCGCGAATTACCCAAGGGCGTCGCAGCTCATCGACAAGATGCGAATCAACGGTCTTGGCCAAGAGAAGCCGTGGGTGAATCCAATACGCTGAGTCATTCTCGGGAGCCGCCTCTTTAAGACGGCTTAAGGCGGCACTCGCGCTGTGATAAATCTCGTGGGTGGGTTTTCGTACGCGCCAAAGCGGCTCCCCTCCAGCGGTCTCGTCTCCGTTCCCGTCGGTCCGGCTTGCCCGACGTAGCCTCGCGGAGTCTAAACGACGGGGCGAAGTCGGGCGTTCCCGGCGTTGACGGCGTTAACTTGAGCTATACCGTCAGGTCATGCTCGACATCCGTCTCCTGCGCGAAAAACCGGACTTTGTTCGCGAACGCCTCGGTACCCTCGGGGGAGACCTATCTTCTCAAGTTGATGCGGTACTGGCCCAGGACACAGAAAGGCGCAAAGCCGAGACCGAATTGCAAAAGTATAACGCGGAGCGAAACCGCCTCAGCAAAGAGATCGGCCAGCTCCGGGCAAAGAAACTTCCCAGTGCCGAGTTGGAGGCCCAGGTGCGACAAATCGGAGAGCAAATCACGGCCCTGAACGCACAGGTCGCCCACGCTGACGAACGTCAAAAACAATTGCTCCTGAATCTCCCGAACTTGCCACATGCAAGTGTACCGATCGGATCAGACGACAAAGGTAACCCGGTTGTCCGGGTCTGGGGTCAACCACCCGCCTTTTCTTTCCCGGCGCGCGACCACATCGATCTCGCCACCAGCCTTCGTCTGATCGATTTCGAACGCGGAGCAAAGATCAGTGGGAGCGGATTTGTTTGCTTTACTAACCTAGGTGCGCGTTTGCAAAGAGGTCTGATTCAGTTCCTGCTCAACCTGCACACCGAGAAACACGGGTACATGGAGATAGCTCCACCTTTCGTGGTCCGACGCGAGGCGATGGTCGGTACTGGACAGTTGCCTAAGTTCGAAGAGGAGATGTGCTATGGATTGGATAACGACAGCCTCTACCTAATTCCGACAGCAGAGGTTCCCGTCACCAATCTTTATCGCGAAGAAGTCGTTCCCTTGGCTGATCTGCCGAAACGGTTTGTGGCTCATACTCCCTGTTTTCGAAGAGAAGCCGGAGCGGCTGGCAAAGAGACGCGAGGCCTCATCAGGATGCATCAGTTCGACAAGGTTGAGCTGGTGAAAGTGGTGACTCCGGAGACCTCGTACCAAGAGCTCGAATCGCTGACCAACGATGCCGAAGAAGTGCTTCAACTTCTGGGCCTCCACTACCGAGTGATCGAGCATTGCACAGGCGACCTCGGTTTCGCTGCAGCTAAGAGCTACGACATCGATGTGTGGGCCCCCGGCCAGGGACAGTTTCTTGAAGTATCGAGCTGTTCGAATTGCGAAGACTTCCAGGCTCGGCGGATGAACCTCAAGTTTAAGGACAGCGAAGGGAAGAACCGTCTATGTCACACGCTGAACGGATCCGGAACGGCGTTGCCGCGTTTGTTCGTGGCGTTAATCGAAACTTACCAACAGGCCGATGGTAGTATCCAGCTTCCGGAACAACTCTGGGACTATCTTAAGGTGAAAGTGATTAAGTAAGCGGTTCCCAGTTAACCGCTTACGGTTAGTATTCGGAGCGGACCCGCTCCGCCTTAGGGTCTATAATTCAGAGAAGACCCATAAGTCGTATATTGCCGATAAGTCGCCAGACTTTATGTGAACTACGGTAAGACATTGCTTGCGTTCCTTCGCCAAAATCTGAGAGCAAGTGACTGATGGACTTCAAGTGGCTTGCCTTGCCGGCAGCCCTAATAGCCACGTCTCCGGTTCTAGCGACCGATGTTCTTACATTTCACAACAATCCTGCCAGGACGGGGCTGAATGATCAGGAAACCATCTTAACTCCCAGCAATGTCACCCAGAACACCTTCGGTCTACTCTTCAACTTGCCGGTAGACGGAAAGGTTGATGCTCAGCCGCTTTATATATCGAGCATCCAGATCCGGGGCGTCGGACGCAAGAATGTGGTGATTATCGCTACCGAACACGATTCGGTTTACGCCTTTGATGCCGATTCAGGAACTCTTTGTTGGCAGGTCAGTCTGCTAGGAGACAACGAAGTTCCATCGGACAAGCGGGGATGCGACCAAATAACCCCAGAGATCGGTATCAGCGCGACGCCGGTTATCACCCGCGAATCCGATAATCCGGGGACCATTTACCTGGTGGCGATGAGCAAAAAGATCGGCAAGACAAAGACTGTTTATCATCAACGTTTGCATGCCTTATCTCTCGCCGACGGTTCGGAGATCGCTGGTAGTCCGGTTGAGATCGAAGCATCCTTCCCCGGAAAAGGACCTGGCTATGATGGGAGCAGACACGTGATTTTTAACCCGGCCGATTACAAAGAAGCTGCTGCTCTTCTAATCGACAACAACGTCATCTACACAACCTGGGCGTCACATTGCGCCCTCGAACACTACACCGGGTGGATAATCGGTTATCATGTTTCTTCGTTAGCGAAGCTAAGGGTTCTCAACGTTAATCCGAACGGCCGCCCCACGAGTCTGATTCTTCCCGATGGATCCGGTGGCTCATTCTGGGGCAGCGGCGCGGGATTGTCTGCAGACAATGACGGGTTCCTCTATGGCCTCACCGAGGAAGGTCCCTTCGGCGAGCTTTCGGCGGAGGGTTTCCCTAAGAATGGCGATTACGGTGATACTTTTCTCAAGCTCTCTACCCGGGAGCTGGACGTGGTCGACTATTTCACTCCCTATAACCAAGGCCAAGATGGTGGCAACGATATCGATCTCGGTTCCGGAGGCACGTTAATCTTGCCTGAGATCACGACTGCTTCGGGCCAAATTGTGCACTTGGCTGTGGGCGCCGGGAAAGATGGGAATATTTATGTGGTTAATCGGGATCGGATGGGAAAGGTCAACCGAAGGACTCCCGATAACAGCAACGTTTATCAAGAGGTCCAGGACGCGTTAGGTGGACCGGTCTTTGGTAGTCCGGCCTATTTTAACGGTTACCTTTTCTACGGGCCGATTAACTCAACTCTTAAACAATTTACATTTCACGGCGGTCTGTTAAGCACATATGCTACATCAGCTACCACAACCAGTTTCGACTACCGCGGAACTACTCCCAGCGTATCGTCCTCCGGTAACGAATCCGGAATCGTCTGGGCATACGAGAATGCCTTCTCGGGTCAGGCGGTACTACACGCTTATAACGCGCTTCATCTAACTCAAGAACTGTATAATAGCACGCAGGCGCCTAACGGGCGGGACGCATTTGGAGCTGCTAACAAGTTTATTGTTCCGACGATTTGCAACGGAAAGGTGTTTGTGGCGAGCCAAAGCTCAGTTGCCGTGTTCGGCCTGTTAGCTCCGAGGCCCACTCAGAATGTCACCCAGTGGGTTAAGATCAATCGTAAAGAGGACCCAGCCGATAGAGAAGATGGCAAGATAGCCGTCAAAATCTCGGTGACTAATACGGGGACTGAGACAATAACCGGTCCGATCTCGCTCGTGTTCGACGAACTAAATCCAGAATGCTGCGTTTCGGATCCGAAGGGTTCGACCACCACAGCGACGCCAACCGGGAGTTTTTATGTGAACTTTACTCCTTCAAGCGGCGAGCTCGTGAAGGACCAAATCGAAACCAGAATTGTCAAGTTCCGTTCCGCAACAGAAACAATCCGATACCGCCCACGTGTTCTGGCGGGAGCGGGAATTCCCTAAAGAAGGTCGCCGGTGCCCGCCTATTCCGGAAAGCACCGGGATCTGCGGCCCAGCCTGCCGGTGGGAGGAAGAAGTCCTGTTATTTCGCGGGCGCTATCTAGAAGATCCGAGCCTCTCCTCATGGATCTAGGAGTCATTTCTTTTTTCCAGTCGATTTAGAAACCGAACTACGCTAAGACGTTAGCGTTCCCTCTGGAGATTCTGGAAAGAAAGACAATTTATGAAATCCAAGTGGCTTGCCTTGGCGGCACTCCTGCTAGCCGCTGCTCCGGTTCTAGCGACTGACGTTCTTACCTATCATAATGACAATGCCCGGACTGGGCTTAATAGACACGAAACCATCTTAAGCCCCGCCAAAGTCAACCAAGACAGTTTCGGATTGCTCTTTAACTTGCCCGTCGATGGGAAAGTTGATGCCCAGCCTCTCTACATCTCAAGTGTCCCGATCCACGGAGTAGGACGCAAGAATATCATCGTCGTCGCCACCGAACACGATTCGGTTTACGCGTTCGATGCCGATTCCGGCGCCACTTACTGGCACGTTAGTTTGCTGGTCGGTAACGAGATTCCCTCAGACAACCGCGGTTGCGGCCAAGTAACACCTGAAATCGGAATCACTGCCACACCGGTAATTATTCGCGAATCTGGTAATCCCGGCACGATCTATCTGGTGGCGATGAGCAAAGCCAACCGCAAGAAAGGCGTTGCTTATCATCAACGGTTGCATGCGCTATCACTCACAGACGGCTCGGAGCTGACCGGCAGCCCGGTGGAGGTCGAGGCATCGTTCCCTGGAAAAGGACCAGGCAATAACGGAGGCGGGCATGTCATTTTTGACCCCGCCAATTACAAAGCGAGAGCTGCTCTGCTACTCCATAACAACATCGTCTACACCGCTTGGGCCTCACATTGCGATATTGCGCCCTATACTGGCTGGATAATCGGCTACCACGTCAATTCTTTGGCCCGGGTCAGGGTTCTCAATGTTGACCCGAACGGTAAACCCACTAGCCCATTCCTGCCGGATGGATCCGGTAACTCGTTTTGGGGTAGCGGTGCTGGATTATCTGTTGATCACAACGGCTACCTCTATGGGCTCACTGCTAATGGCCCCTTTGGCGAACCAGCTGCAAACAGCCTCCCTCAGAATGGCGACTACGGCGATACTTTTCTTAAGCTCACAGCTCAAACTCTAAGCGTGGTCGACTATTTCACCCCCTACAACCAAGCTCAAGAAGCGGCCGATGACACCGATCTAGGATCCGGCGGTACGTTAATACTGCCAAACATGACCACTGCATCCGGTGAACTTGTGCATCTGGCGGTCGGGGCCGGAAAAGACGGGAACATCTATGTGGTTAATCGGAACCGGATGGGGAAAATCAACCAAAAGACCTCTGATAACAACAATGTATATCAGGAGGTCCAGGATGCCTTAGGGGGCAGTATCTTTGGGAGTCCCGCTTATTTCGACGGCTACCTCTTCTACGGACCGGTTAACGCCACGCTCAAACAATTCACCTTTCATGATGGGCTGCTGAGCACGAGCGCTACATCAGCCACCGCAAATAGTTTCGGCTACCCCGGAACTACCCCAAGCGTATCGTCATCCGGCACCGGCTCTGGAATCGTCTGGGCTTACGAGAACGCCGCCTCCGGCAACGCGGTAATACACGCCTACAACGCCCTTGATCTAACTCAGGAACTCTATAATAGCACGCAGGCGCCCAACAACCGGGACGCATTCGGGCGGGGTAACAAGTTTATCGTTCCGACGATCTGTAACGGAAAGGTCTTTGTCGCGAGTCAAAACTCAGTCGGGGTGTTCGCCCTTTTAGTGGTGAAAGCGGCTCAAAATCTTACCGAATGGATTAAGATCGATCGTGAAGAGGATCCTGCCGATAGAGAAGACGACAATATCGCCGTCAAAATTTCGCTGACTAACACCGGGACGCAGACAATAACCGGTCCGATCTCGCTCGTATTCGATGATCTGAATCCGGAGTCCTATGTTTTGGACGCGGATGGTTCGACTACCACGGCAGCGCCAA
>Ga0207129_1065_pt1 | contig 25645 bp, 22 predicted proteins | sample Alteio_BWMinHeat_15_FD_153517 | JGI IMG/M metagenome (GOLD analysis project Ga0207129, IMG submission 153517) | Enriched cells from forest soil in Barre Woods Harvard Forest LTER site, Petersham, Massachusetts, United States -... | ecosystem: Environmental > Terrestrial > Soil > Temperate forest >... | reverse complement strand
CGCCGACAACACAGCACTCAACATCAAAACAATCAGCGGGCCCGAATTCCTGAACATGCGCATCACTTTTTTATTGTACCGCCAGATTTCTGGCGTTGTAGTGTTGCGGATGTGTGCAAGTGACAGATGGCGATGGCGAGTGCATCGGCCGCATCTTCTGATTCTGGAGCCTCCTCCAACTTCAACAAACGCATGACCATCTGCTGGACTTGGTTCTTGTCGGCACGGCCATACCCACAGACTGCAGATTTCACCGAAAGCGGTGAATACTCCGCTACCGGCAACTTGTTCTGTGAGGTCGCCAATAATGCGACGCCACGAACGTGTCCGAGCTTCAACGCGGACTTCGCATTCACCGAATAAAAGACCTCCTCAATGGCAACGTGAGAAGGTGTATGTTCCTGTATCACCTGACATAACACCAGATGGATGTGCGTCAGCCTGTCAGCCAGTGCGCCAGACTCCCCGGCTGAGATCGCCCCGCTGGCAACATGACGCAAACTTTTCCCGTTCTGCTCCACCACGCCGAATCCGGTGAACTCAGTGCCGCAATCGATACCCATCACTCGGATCATGATGCGATTCTACCCACAGTTTGCAAGGTACCCAAACGCATACGAACAAAATCAACCAACTCTTGCGATACGTATCCGGGGGGTGTAATGGCAAAAATGGGTTTGTTCTCGATCAATTTCAGTGAAATACCCTTCCATACCGGTGGATGTGTTATGCCATTGCCGGTGCCATGCATCACGATGGAATCAGCGCGGTCCAGGAACCGCAATGCGCTAGATTTGAAGTCCTCATTATTTGGATCGAGAACGGTGATGTACAGGTCAGGCCGGATGAATTGCATGAGTGAATTCGATTCGATGATCCAGTCGGTTGTGGTGTTATCTTCATCGGCAAACAATTCACGAATGACCGGAAGCGCTGCCGCCAGTTTTCCTTGCTGTGTCCGCAGCCAATAACTTTTCACTGCACCAGCCATCAGGAATCGTGAAGTATCCGTCTTACCGCTATGGTCATTTTCTTCCTCCAAGGCATACGAGTGTTCCGTATCTATCAAAGAGCAATCACAGGGAGCGCCATGTTCGGAACAGATGCCATGACCGAACTGTGTGATCTTCATGGATGTCCACCGGCGTTCAGGTAAAGCGGTGATAAGGCCGGCGACAACGCTGGTCTTTCCCACATTCCGCGAATGCCCGCCAATGATGATGATGGCCATAAACTCTCCGCACAGATCTACTTCGCTATTGAATCAATCATAGAACGGTTCCTCACCAGCCGGGCGCGTCTTCCACCGCCGGTGGATCCACAGCCATTGTTCCGGATACTTGCGGATGATGTCTTCATACACGCGGTTGAATTGTGCTGTATTTGCCGAAACATCCATATCTTCATCCTGTGAGTTTTGCAATTGCAACTCGGGCGAAAAAATGATCCGGTATTTACCCACGGTTTCATCCCAGACCGTAAATCCGGGGACAACGGCTGCTCCTGTATGCCTTGCCAGCTTGGCCACAGCTGAACCTGTACAGGCCTGCACGCCAAAGAATGGTGCAAATACTCCACGGGGCGGTGTCACATTGGTGTCCATCAGTACACCCAACACTCCCCCTTCAAGCAGGATGTGCAGATAAGTCCGGGCATATTTTCTGCCATCCACTGTGCGATTACCGAACCGCTCGCGCTGCTGGCGCGCCCATGCATCCACCAAAGGATTATCAATATCACGCACAACGATATTCATGGGATATCCATAGACAGAATGCGCGAATGCACCAATCTCCCACCCACCAATGTGTCCGGTCAGGACTAGCACACCCTTCCCCTTGTTTTTCGCTGCCAAATAATTCTCCAGCCCATCATGAATACAAACTTTCGCAACATTCTGTGGTGTGACATCTTGCATGTGACAGAATGCTGTCATCTGCCGGGCCACGCTCACACATAGACCGTGAAGCGTCTGATCTTGCTGCCAACGATCCATCCCTGGAAATGACACAGATAAGTTCTTATAAGCGATTTTATGGAACCGCGGGATGAGGATTAACGCGGTCCGAGCAAGTACAGTCCCCAAGATAACGGCCATGCCATGCGGCAATATCCGGAAGAATGCGATCAACAATAAGAACAGAGCGTATTGAATGCGATGCAGCAATCCTTATGACGTTAGCATCCCCATGAATTACCTTGCAATCTTTCTGCATCAGGGCTTCAGGGGTGGGGACGTGGGATATCTTTTCAGAGTTATTTCTTGGCTGGTTTCCTGGTTTCAATGTCCGAGGCAGATACATGCTTGCTCACCGTCTGCTGAAAAATCGTGCCATCTTTGGGACATTCAATCAATCCGTTCAGAATGGTGCGAAACGTAGAGCGGTGTCCATAAAATTCTCGCACCGCATCATCATCCTGATGAATGGCGGCCCCGTTCAGAGTCACGCCTGCGAAAACGCCTCGCGCACGGGAGTACGTCAGGATCTGGTTCTTCATCTTCCAATCTGTCATGCCTTCCACATGCCGGCCTACTGGACCGGCTGCGGCGCTGGCATCAACGCCGAGTTTGAATTTGCTACTCAGCAACGTCTTCATCCCATAGTCATCCATGAAGACCATGACATAGTCAACGGCCTGTCCACCGATCTGTAGACCCAAGCTTCCACCCTCGATCTTGAAGAATGCCGGCGCACTCCAACCCTTGTCCGTTCTGCAACTGGCTACACCTTTGCCATACGCTGCACCAACGATGAACCCGCCTTTGAGCAGGGATGGCACAACAGCAACGCAACGGGCATCATGAAGGATCTCCATTGGAATACCTTTGTCTGGTGCACTCATGATCTCATTCAGGACCGTAGAGGCTTCTGACAGACGAGCCACTTCGTCCTCACGTCCCTTCGCGGTCAATGTGGTGGCAAAGATCAGTGTGATCAGTATTAAAAGAGCTGCTGTTCTTTTCATAGTTGGCCCTCTGGGTAATGTTTAGTGGATATTAAGAGTAGCAGATACATATCAACATACTGTACGCCGTGTTTTCAGTGAGTATTAATTTGGAATTGATAAAGTGTTTCACGTGACGTTGGGGTAAAAATAGGGGCTGGACTAAGTGACCCTCGTTACCTCTTCCAGCCCCACTCCCAGGTTCTGTGGTAGGTGAAGCGAGTATGTTCCAGTCCAATAAATCTCACAAGATGACTGAAGGGTGTACTCCCATTGAATAAAGTACATGTACCTCCATACGTTACTCAGGCACGGCCAGGTTAACTTACTTCGCTGCCGTGACCAACGAATGTGTGATCGCATGGACGCTCAACGCGATGCGGTTCTGCACACCGACCTTGCGCATGAGTTTTGCCACATGGGCTTTAACCGTGCGTTCTTCGATCAACAATACGGCCCCGATCTCTTTGTTTGAGCGTCCTACGACCAGGAGTTCCAAGACTTCTTTTTCGCGATCAGTGAAATGCACGCGTCCGGCGGGGAAAATGCGTCCTGGGGAAGCGGTCACGCGCTCAATGAACATACTGAGGACTCGGCGTGGCGCCCAGACGGACCCCTGGTTCATCACCTCAATGGCTTGTATGAATTCCTGAGGGTCGGCAGCTTCATCCACATAACCTTTAGCCCCTGCGGCTACGGCTTTAAGGATCGTTTCATCATCGGCTCCACTGCCCGTCACTAAAATGCGCAAGTCCGGACGGGCGGCCTTCATGCCAGCCATCACATCAAATAGGTTTTGGCCGCTCCGGCTACCCAACAATACCAGGTCAACGTCCGGCCTCTGACTCAAATCACTTAAGGCAATGGATATCACCTCAAATCCACTGAAGTTATCAAAAAGCGACCGGAAGCCGATGAATCGCAAGGGATCGCTTTCCACCACGGCGATCTTGATTACAGGCCCGTTTTTTTTATTGGAGTTATTTTTTTTCATCATCGATGAGTACTCCTTTTTGTCTTATTTATGGTGCATCCTATGCCCCATTTTTTCAAGGGTCAATGTACCTCTGGGCATGTCCATCGGGACAACGCCCACTATGTGACCAAAGTGGCAGGATACAATCAATTCTGCCGCACATAGTGGAAGTCTTCAACTCGTGCCATTCCCTACTCATGCCTGATTCAGCCAATCCGGATGAAGATAAGAATAGTGTATTACGTTCCGCCATCTGGCTCTTTGTAGCGCTCAACTGTTTATTCCTGCTGACCACCACAGGCCGCGTCCGTACCATGGACGAGGTAATGACCTACTTCACCACTTCCAGTCTGGCTTTGCATGGAACAACCGCTGTTCCCCAAGCTCAGAGCGCCGGACTTTTCTACGGGAAACTTGACATCAACGGAGTTGCGCGTGCAGCGTATCCTGTTGGCCAACCTCTGGTCTCCGTTCCGTGGTTTTTAGTTGGTGACTACATACTACTTAACCTTCCCGAAGTCCCCCCACAGGCCCATGATCCGGTCATGGCATTCGCTGTGACCTGCAGCAATGCGACCATTACCGCATTTATTGGAGCTCTAGCCTATCTGCTCTTCTGTGCGATGGGGCTAACCCTACGGGCCTCCCTATACACCACTTTGGCAATGATCTTCGGCACACAACTATTTGCTTATTCTGGATGGTACTTTTCCGAACCACTGACCACGGCCCTTCTCCTCGCCGCAACGCTCGCACTTTTCGACGGTACATTAGATTTGCCACTTCCCATTTCACGCGTCATTCTAGCTGGAGCCATTCTTGGTGCTGCGGTGTGGGTACGTCCCACACAAATAATTTCAGTGGCAATTTTTGCATTTGCGCTTTTAATCCGCGAATGGCCACGCGGAAACAAGCAGGCAGTTTTCACTACGCTGAATTTGGGATTCAGCAGCGGTTTCTTCGTCCTCGCGTATCTAGTGAACAATAAGCGGCTCTTCGGCAGCTCATTCGATTTCGGGTATCCATCGACAGCCGAGTTCGGACACCAGCTCAATGGATTCACAACACCATTCTTCACAGGTTTTACTGGCTTCCTCTTCTCTCCTGGAAAATCAATTTTCTTGTTTGCACCTGTGATCATCGCCGCGATATTCGCGCTGCCTCTTTTATGGAAACGTGACCGCGGTTTGGCCACGCTCGCCGCAGCCATGCCCATTGCATCACTACTTTTTTATTCGAAGTATGCACAATGGGAGGGTGGATACTGTTACGGCCCACGATATTTCGTCCCAGCGTTAGCATTGCTTTGCATTTCGCTTGCACCAGTCTTTGCCGGTGCTTCTTCGAAACTCAAAACACTTGCGATCATCGGAGTCGCGGCTGGGACCATCATCAATCTCATCGGACTTTCCACCAGCTTCCTTGAAAACCAGGCTACGCGCGGCATTTATTATGATTCAGGATTGAATTACGTCTGGTCGCACTCCTCCATCACCGCGCAGGCATTTTTATTCTGGAAGTACCTGATCGAAGGGGACAACACTTCCATCGGACTCGGATTCGACCGGTGGTTCGTATTCCTGCACAAAGCGGGAGTTGGCAATGGAGTGATCATCGCTCTTGCGATCATCCCTATTATTGGCTTGATCTTGAGTTTTAATATGTACCGGAAGAACAAATGACCTGGGACACTATTTCCCCGGTATTGATACCTGTGATTTTATTTCCGAGCTACGAAATATTCCTTTAGCGATTCCACCAATCCTATAGCCGTATATTCCTTTGCAACCACATCTGCGCGCAAACCATTCTCCAGCATTGATGCTGTTGTCACCGGCCCAATGGACGCCAATACTATTCCTTCGAGCACCGTCTTGGGGCTTGCACCTTGCCCGAGTGCTGTGATGAAATTCTTCACTGTTGAAGGGCTGGTAAATGTGATCACATCCGGACGTTCCTCGCCTGCTGCAAGCAATGCTTTTATCTTGGCGATGGAGTTCACCGGCAATCCTGTCTCATAAGCCTCAACGACATCTACTTCGGCGCCGGCAGCACGTAACGAATCAGGGATCACATCCCGGGCAACCTTGGCCCTCACCAATAAAACTTTCTTGCCGAAGACTTTTCCTTTGAGCGCAGCCACAACGGACTCCGCCACATACTCATCCGGAACGAGTTCAGGTTTGAGACCAAGCAGTCGGATCTCATCCGCGGTAGCTGGACCGATGGCCGCGATCTTCAAAGTGCGCAAAAGCCCCAGATCCACTTCATTCTTCTCCGCCCGTTTGGCCATGGCACGTACTCCATTCACGCTGGTCAGGATGAGCCAGTGATACGTGTTCGCACGAACCAAGGCACGGTCCAGCGGCTGAAACGATTGCGGAGGGTTGATCTCGATTGTAGGGATGTTGATGACTTCCGCGCCGAGGTCGGTCAATGCTCGCACCATATCATCGGCCTGCTCGCGGGCCCGGGTGATGAGGATACGTTTCCCGCTGAGAGGTTTACCGGAGGAATTGATTTCCGCGATCATGTCTGAGTTCCTCGAGCTGACCCACCTTCAAGTTCATCCAATATCCGTCGCGCGCCGGCGAGCAGCAAAGCATCCGCTGAAGCCTCGCCAAGATGATGCGGCTCACGCCCGCGGCGCTGGTCACGTAATATCTCGCTGCCGTCCGGACGCGCGACGACAACGGTCAAGTGCAATCCTTCTCCATCAAGCACCGCATGCGCGCCTACGGGAAGATGACATCCTCCGCCCAATCGCCGCAGCGCAGCGCGCTCACATTCCACAGCGGCGCGAGTAGTGTGGTCATCAAATTGCGCGAGCAAGTGACGCGTGTCGGGGTCATCGTCACGTATCTCGAGTGCAAGTGCGCCCTGCCCAGGTGCAGGACACATCCCATCCACTGCCATCCACTCTTTGACATGTTCAGTGAGTTGTAATCGCTTCACGCCAGCAGCAGCCAGCAATATCGCATCGTACTCTCCACTCTGCAATTTTAGGACCCGCGTATCCACATTGCCGCGCAGTTCCTCCACTTTCAGATCAGGACGCAACACTCTCATTTGTGCTTGCCGACGCAGGCTGCTGGTCCCCACGCGCGCGCTTAAAGGTAATGTCATAACCGATGCATGATGCACGGAGAGGAATGCATCACGCGCATCCTCACGCGGAAGAATGGCGACCAGTTCAAGTCCACGCGGGATGTCAGTCGGTATGTCTTTCAGGCTGTGGACAGCCAGGTCCACGCGTTTCTGCAATAGTGCTTCTTCGATCTCCTTGAGGAACATCCCTTTGCTGCCAACCTGGGCAAATGGCGCATCAGCGATCCTGTCACCAGTAGTCTCGATGGTGACAATGGAGACTTGATGTCCCCGGGATTCGAGTAAAGCAGAAACGTGACGGGCCTGCCACAAGGCCAACTTAGAGCCACGTGATCCAATTCGTAGATCCGCCATCACTTGGCCGCTTTCCTGCCTGCAGGTTCATTTTTGTCAGCAGACACAGATTCATCTTTCATATTTCCAACTCTCGAGACATCCGGAGTAGGCAGATGGAACATACGGCGCAAGACCTCCACTAAAGTTGTTGTTTCCGGATTGTAGTCACGTGCTGACGACTTCAACTCCGAAACCGGTGTATGCATCACTTTATTGATGATGCCGCGAGTCATGGCTTCGATCGCTGATTCCTGCTCCGGAGTCAATCGTCCCAAACGGCCGCGTACTTTATCCATCTCCGCCTGCCGAATGTTTTCCAAATGCTCTTGCAAACTAACGATGGTAGTAGCCAGTTTGCGCGTGGCGACGCGTCCGGCAAACCGCTGGACCTCTTCCGCGAGTATGGCCTCCGCGCGTTCGGCTTCTTTCAAGCGGTTGCCTGCATTCTCATTAGCCACTTGCTGAAGATCATCAAGGTCGTAAACAAACACTCCGCCGCGTTTGTTCAGTTGTGGATCCACATTTCGCGGCACTGCGATGTCAATAAAAAAGACAGGAGCCTGTTTGCGACGTTTCATGAGCGCTTCGCCATCAACTGCACGGAAGATCGGTTCAGGCGCTCCCGTGGATGTGATGACAATGTCCGCAAGGGCTACAGCTTCCATCCATGGATCGAATGTCATCGCAGTGCCACCAAATTCTTCAGCGAGTTCCACAGCTCGTTCATAAGTGCGGTTGATGACCAGCAGACGACTGGCACCATTGGACATCACATGCCGTGCTGCCAGCTCCCCCATCTTCCCCGCACCCACTAACAGAACGGTGCGATCATCGAGTGACCCAAATATTTTCTTCGCCAGGTCAACAGCCGCACTGGCCACACTGACAGCTGAACTTCCTATTTGTGTTTCCGTTCGCACGCGTTTAGCTACATTGAAAGCGCGCGAGGCTAATGCGTCTAACTCTGCACGTACAGCACCAACGCTGCGCGCAACAGCATAAGCGGATTTCACTTGCCCGAGTATCTGCGGTTCGCCCACCACCATTGAATCCAAGCTCGAAGCTACGCGGAAGAAATGACGAACCGCATCCAAGTCGTGCAGCACGTAGATATGGTCATGGAACTCTTCCGGTGTGCGGCTGCATGCGATCGCCAGAATACTTTTCGCATCAGTGAGCGCTGTGGAAGTACGCAACAACAACTCCACCCGGTTACATGTCGAGAGGAACATGGCTTCCTCGACCGACGGGTGCAGTAATACACGTTGAACCGCCTGTGGCCATTCCTCTTCAGGCACCGCCCAGCGTTCGCGCAACTCAACGGAAGCTGTGCGATGATTCACGCCAATGAGCATCAATCTCATGGTTGCACACCGCCTCCTGGGTTGAAGGTGGAGAGATAATGCGCGACCCATGAAAAACCTGCCAATACCGTCGCAAAGGAAGCCAGTAGAGCGGCATTGCGTCCTCGGATTCCCGCCTTCCATCGCATGAACAGAAGGAACAAATAAAGGATCCACAATAAGATGCTCAACAATATGGTCGGTTCAAATATGGACATCGGCCCATGCATCGCCATGGCTACCGCAACGCCTGCCGCCAGTCCGAATGTCATGAACGGAAAACCTGCTTGCAACGCACGTTCGCTGATCTCGTCCAGTGTGGCGAGCGCAGGCATGCGTGTACTGAATCCTGTGAGATGTTTGGATTTGAGGTTATGTTCTTGAAAAAGATAAAGAATACTGCATAAGAAACTGAGGATGAGTGCAGCATACCCGGTGAAGATGAGTGCTATATGGACATAGATCAGTCCTTCAGGCGTACCGGAAAAATCTGCACTTGCCGGAGCATGTGCGCCCATCGCCGAAGCCAACGTCAACAAAAAGACCGGAGGTGCGACCAGCACTCCGGGCCACTCCGTTCGCCAGATCGCGTAAATTGAAAAGAAAACAATTGCCAAAAGGAATGCAAGTGAAGATTCTGATTGCACCAGGTCTGCGGGGACCAGTTTGCCGTTCTGTACCGTTGATTCGACCAGTGATACTAGGTGGAAGAAAGTGCCCGCGCCGAACATAGGAGCCAGCCAACGCAGTGGGGCGATAAGACGTCCACTGAGAGTAGCGGAGGCCGCCAGTGTCGCAAGCCCGTAGAATAACAACGCCAGAATGAGCCAAAGATGGGGCATGGATGCAGTGATCAATGGTGGAGCATGACGGTCCAGACATAAAAAGCTACTTAGACCACCCTGCTGATTATAGCGATGGTTGCCGTTAGCGGGATTTTCCAAGCCGGTTACACGCTCTTACCGAGAATTTCTGCAGATCAAGCCAGTGAGAATGTGATGCAAACAACGCTGGCCAAACTGATTCCCATTATGGAATCCCAGAAACAGAACATAAATCTAGGAATATGCCAGCCTGAAAATCATTTTCTAGACTTTTCGGCGTGCAAAATAACCGTATTCTAATGCTCGACGCGCTCCGCGGTGCTGCAGCCTTGGCCGTGGTGGCTTTCCATATCGTTTACTTCCTTCCACTGCAATTCTCAGATACATCGACTGTAGTGCTCTATGCCCAGAAACTGCTCGTCTATTCCTGTTCTTTCGGATTCAGTGGTGTGCAACTGTTCTTTGTCATATCAGGGTTTTGCATCCATCTACGTTGGGCACGTAGGCAGGAGCCGGGTTTCCTGACCAGGACAAATTTCAGATCATTCTGGCTGCGCAGGATCCGCCGATTGTTCCCGCCCTACCTTGCAGCTGCAGCGTTGTATGTGATGGTTCTTTCAATAAGTGGAAAATTCAACTGGAACTTCTGGGGAGCCTATGACCTGTGCATGCACTTCCTCATGCTGCACAACCTGGACATACATACCACCAACAGTCTCAATGGGGCGTTCTGGTCATTAGCGGTGGAAGAGCAGTTGTACTTTGCATACTTCCTATTGCTGGCAGTACGCATCCGCTGGGGATGGAAGTTCGCGCTTGCCATGTGCTTCACCGTTAAATTTATTTGGTTATTTGTTTGGTGGGCTCTGCATTCATTCGGAGGAGTTGATATCGTTTTTAGCAGTTCACTCTTCTCCAACTGGATGATCTGGGCTGCCGGCGCATATCTTGCTGAATACCGTTGCGGGCTGGCTTCCATACCCGAATTCATCAAGATCCGTACATTCCCTTTATTCAGCTTTCTAGGCGCCATTGCTTTTGACCTTTTCCGTAGGGCGGCGATCGGACTCCAGCTAGAGGAGGAAATTTGGTCGTCACTCGCCCACTTCTGTTGGATGGCTGGTTTCTTCTCACTGATGAGGATATTGATGGCCCAAGAACAAAAAATGCTCTCTTCCAGATTATGGGGATCGTCTGTCCGCATTTTGGCATTCGTTGGGACATTCTCATATTCCCTGTATCTCACTCACGGACTTATGATCAACCACATGGCGCCGTGGATGGACCGGAATTGGCTGTACAACAGTGGGTCGAATATCTTGTACAGGTTCGCAATGGTGCCACTTGCTTTGATCGTCGCGTATGTTTTTTACTTGGCTATTGAGAAATGGACCATGACCACACAGCCACAACCGCATGCTACCGGAGTTAAGGTAGGTCTGCAGAATGCTTAACAGAAATTCTAAATGCTCTCGGAAAGTAGAAACTCCACCCGCGCTCGTCTAACATGTTGAGTGCCCATGTCTGAGCCCACTACACCCCTGATGCGGCAATATGCTGCCATCAAAAAACAGCATCCCAACGCTCTGGTGTTCTTCCGGCTGGGGGACTTCTACGAATTGTTCTATGAAGACGCCGTGGTCGCTGCGCGCGAGCTGCAGATCACACTGACCTCACGCAACAAAGAGAAGGACCAAGCCATTCCCATGTGTGGCGTCCCCTATCATGCAGCGGAGAATTACATGGCCAAGTTGTTGCGTAAAGGCTTCAAGGTTGCCTTATGTGAGCAAATGGAAGACCCGCAACTGGCAAAGAAGCTGGTGCGCCGTGAAGTAACGCGCGTGCTCACGCCCGGCACCGTGGCGGATTCTTCACTCGCAGCGTCCGAGAACAATTTCCTTGCTGCCATGGCTCGCAACGGGGACAAATGCGGCATGGCCGCCCTCGATCTCTCTACCGGCGACTTCCGCGCCACTGAATTCACGGGCCCTCATGCCGAACGCCGCGTACTAGAAGAGCTGCAACAACTCTCTCCGCGCGAGGTGCTCTTTCCTTCCACACTCTCATTGTTTGAAGAACCTAAAACACTCACTGACCGCATGAGCGCGTCGGGAACCGCTATCAGTGACGATCCAAGCGAAGGTACACAACAAGATCAGATCGGTGACCAGCCGTTGCTCGACCCATCCCGGTTTCACTTCACTGAAACCCCGCTTGAGGATTGGGCTTTCTCGCCTGACTATGCAATTCCTCTGGTCGAAAACCAGTTCGGAGTCCTCTCGCTCGAAGGGTTCGGATTGGCCGGACGCACTGCCGCTTCCTGTGCCGCCGGCGCTATTCTGCACTATCTGAAGAACACACAGAAGGGTGCACTCGAGCATATTGACCGAATCGGATTTTATGAGCGTCAGAATGCGCTCGTGCTTGACGCCGTAACTGTACGCAATCTCGAATTAGTTGAACCTCTCTTTGCACACTCTGCGCGCGATCAGGAAGCAAACCGTGCCACTCTCTTCCACACCATGGACTCTACCCTCACCCCAATGGGCAAAAGATTGTTACGAGCTTGGATGTTGCGTCCCTCGGTCGATGTTTCTGTAATCCAATCACGTCTTGATGCCGTGGAGAACGCGCATGACCGTCTCATCGAGCGCGAAGAGATGCGCCGCTCATTCGACGGCGTGCTCGATATCGAGCGCCTGCTCAGCCGCGTGACACTCGAGACCGCCAACCCGCGCGACCTGCTCGCGCTGTCCTCCTCATTCGCACGGTTACCCGGCATCAAACAGGCGCTCAAATCCTTGAGCGAAGTCAATGCAACAGCACGATGGCAGGATTTGGACCACAATATCGATCCCCTCGAAGATGTGCGCCTGCGGATCGAGACCACTCTGGCCGATCATCCTCCGCTCACGTTGAATGATGGCGGCGTCATCCGCGACGGATTCGATTCCGAACTCGACCAGTTGCGCGACCTTAGCCGTAATTCGAAGCAATACATCGCCCAGATCGAAGAGCGTGAACGCATTCGCACAGGCATCGGGTCGTTAAAAGTGAAATTCAATTCCATCTTCGGCTATTACCTTGAAGTCTCCAAGGCAAACCTTCAACATGTTCCACAGGAGTACGAGCGGAAACAGACTCTAATCAACGCTGAGCGGTTCACCACTCCAGAGTTAAAACAATACGAGAGTAAAGTCCTGGATGCTCAAGATAAAATGATCGATATTGAGCGTAGGCTATTTACAGATCTTCGTTCAGCGATAGCTAGTAACGCTAAGCGCATCCGGCAAACTTCTTTGGCGCTGGCGGAAGCCGACTTGCTCGCCGCCTTCGCACACCTTGCATCCCAACGCGGATACAAACGCCCGAAGTTGCAACCTGAAGGCACGAATGAATTGGAGATCCTTGGCGGACGCCATCCTGTCATCGAGCATTTGCAGGTTCCCGGCGGCAGCCGTTTCGTCCCCAATGATCTTTATTTGGACAACACCTCTCATCGAGTCGTTCTGTTGACTGGCCCCAACATGGGAGGCAAGTCCACTTATCTTCGCCAGAGCGCTTTGATCTGCATCATGGCACAGGTGGGATCATTCGTTCCCGCCGAACGTGCGCGTCTTCCAGTACTCGACCGTATCTTCACGCGTATCGGCGCGGCCGACGATCTCGCCCGTGGACGCTCCACCTTCATGGTCGAAATGACTGAGACAGCTGCCATACTTCATACGGCAACACCGCGTTCACTTGTGCTGCTCGATGAGATGGGACGTGGCACCGCAACCTACGATGGTCTTGCGCTGGCCTGGGCCGCGATTGAATATCTGCACGACCGCACAAGAGCATTCACTTTGTTTGCCACCCATTACCACGAACTCACTGAACTCTCTGAACAATTAGCAGGAGTGAAAAACTGCCGTGTGACTGTCCGCGAAGCGCCATCCGGTATCGTGTTTCTGCGCAAAGTCGAACCCGGAGCCGCTGACCGCAGCTACGGTATCGAAGTTGCACGGCTCGCCGGATTGCCGAATGAGGTCATTGTCCGTGCAAGAGAAGTATTGACTGAACACGAATCTACGGCCCATTTGGCAACGGAACATCTTGCTCATCATTCGCAGTCTGAAGAAGCAGCGAGTGGCAAACGCGACCATGCATCCTCCAAACCGGCCCAGATCACCATGTTCACGCCACTTTCCCAACTCATCGTGGACCGCCTGCGTTCGCTCGATGTGAACAAGCTCACACCGCTGGAGGCCCTGCAACTGCTCGATGAACTCAAGAAACAGTTGGAGTGATTAAGGATGTCGAAGAGTACCAACAACTTGCGCAGGCTGGCCGGACAACTATTCATCGTCGGCTTCGAAGGCGTTGAAGCCGACGGAAAACTATTGCAACGCATGGAAGAGTGGCAGCCAGGTGGCATCATCCTGTTCGCACGGAATATTGTGACTGCTGCACAATGCCATCATCTGACCAGCGAGCTGCGCCATGCGCCTGAGGTCGATCCATTTATGTGTGTAGATCTCGAAGGCGGCACCGTGGACCGCTTCAAGTCTGTATTGGCCGCTTCGCCATCCGCCGAGGAAGTGTATGCAACGAAAGTACAAAAGATGTACGAAATGCACGGATCTCTGCTCGGCTGCCTGGCATTTTCACTCGGCTTCAATACGGATTTCGCACCGGTCTCTGACATTGGTTTTTCGGCCTCGAAAAAAGTCCTTGGCTCCCGCACGGTTTCGCCTTTCCCAGATGAAACTGTGATCTACGTCCGCAAGTTCCTGCGAGGGCTTTCGTTGAAAGTATTGGGATGCGGAAAACATTTCCCCGGGCTCGGCGAAGGCACACTCGATTCGCACCATGAACTCCCAGTCATCAATAAATCCTGGGAGAAGTTGTGGAAGGAAGACCTGCTTCCCTATCGCGTCCTACGCCGCCAATTCCATTTTGTAATGGTTGCGCACGCAGCATACTCTGCGGTGACCGGAACGCGAACTCCAGCCTCACTCTCATCGCACTGGATGGACAAAGTTTTGCGCAAACAGATCGACTACTCCGGCATCATTCTCGCCGATGACCTTGAGATGGGCGGAGTGCTGACCGCTGGCAGCGTCGGAGAAGTTGCTGTGGAATCATTGCGCGCGGGAGCCGACATGTGTCTGGTGTGCCATAAAGAATCTGCGGTCGAGTCAGCATTGGAAACCGTTATACGAGAAGCAGAGAAAGACCCGGAATTCCGTATGCAAGTGGAAGTGAAAGCCCGGCATGTCGCAGGTTGTAAGAAGCGCTGGCCGCAGATGAAGCACCAACAAAAATCCTTCTCAACGAATAAAGCAGATCAACTGCATGCTGCCATCGCGAAATTCAGCGACAAACTCAAGCGAGCCACCAAAAAGAGTGTGAAGCCATGATCGTTGCGGGAATCATGAGCGGAACTTCGGCGGATGGTATCGATATTGCCGTGGTGCGCATTACCGGTCACGCCAAATTGCCGCGATTGCATCTCATGGTGCATGAACACTTCTCATACCCGGCCGCTATGCGGCATGGTGTGCTCAACGCAATGGACGCCAGCAACATATCGGTCTCTGATCTTGCACGTTTGAATGTTCGACTCGGTCAACTCTATGCGGACGTAATTCAATCGACTTTACATAGGCATCACAAAATAAAGCTCGACCTCATCGGGTGCCATGGTCAAACTCTTTACCATCAAGACCAACCCAAACGATTTCTTGGCGCCAACATCCGCTGTACATGGCAAACGGGTGAAGCTGCCGTCATTGCCGCCCGTACCGGCGTCCCTGTGGTCAGCGACTTCCGCCCTGCCGATATGGCCGCCAACGGACGTGGTGCGCCCCTCGTCCCCATGTTCGATTACGCGGCATTGCGTCATCGCAAACGCGGGCGCATCCTGCTCAACCTTGGCGGCATTGCTAACATTACGGCCATTCCCGCCGCTGCAGGGTTACAAGCTGTGATTGCCTTCGATACCGGCCCGGCCAATGTTCTGATCGATGCGTGCATGCAACACCTATATGGACGTCGTTCTGATATTGGAGGACGTGTAGCTGCTTCGGGAAAAATCCTTGAGAAGCAATTACACAAGGCCTTGCTGCATCCCTACTTCAAGCAAAAGCCACCCAAAAGCACAGGACGAGAACAATTCGGCCGCAAATTTGCAATTGCATTCTTGAAGGATTGTAGTCACGCACATAAAAAGGACATCATTGCAACCGCGACCGCCCTCACCGTCTTCTCTATCGCTGACCAAATAACAAGATTCATACTCAAGAACAATTCTGACAACTTCCACGACCTCATCGCCGCTGGTGGTGGCACTGCTAATCCAACACTGATGCACATGTTGCGCGAGCGCGTAAAAGAATTGAGATTGAAACTTACGACCACCGATGACTTCGGCATCCCCACTCAAGCAAAAGAAGCCATGGCATTCGCATTGCTGGCTTACCAGACTTGGCACAGACTGCCTGGAAATGTTCCCAGTGCGACCGGCGCGCAGCGCGCAGTGGTACTTGGAAAAGTGACGTACATATGACGTTGCCGATTCAGTCTCAAAAATTTTTTAACTATGGCCTATTAGCAATGATCGTGGTCACAACTCTCTCCTGTTCTCGTCCCATTGATAAAGACACGCTGGTGATGATCATTGAATCTTCCCCTGCCAATCTTGACCCCCGTATCGGTACCGACGCGCAATCCGAGCGTATCAGTCAATTGCTCTTTGATTCGCTGGTGCAGCGTGATGAACATTTCGAGCTGCGCCCAGCATTGGCCCTGCATTGGGGGAACCCCGATCCGCTTACCTGGATCTTCCATCTCCGCAGCGGCGTTCGTTTCCACGATGGGCGTCCACTCACCTCCCGCGACGTGAAATGGACCTTTGATTCCCTGCTCAATGGCTCCATCATCAGCCCTCGCGCCAGCACCTATCAGTTCGTAAAGAGTGTTGAAACAACGGATGAACGAACAGTTGTCTTCCACATGAAGCAGCCATATGCCACTATGCTTTGGAACCTGAGCAACGGGGCCATGGGCATCGTGCCTTATGGCAGTGGTAAGGAGCTTGCACAAAAACCCATCGGCAGCGGACCCTTTAAATTCGTGAGCGCGATCACGGATAGTGAAGTTGTCATTGAACGTAATGATGATTACTGGGGTGAGAAAACCCATGTACAACACATCCGATTGATGGTCGTTCTTGATCCCACCACACGTGCACTCGAATTGCGAAAAGGTTCGGCTGATATCGCCATCAATGCTTTTTCTGCTGACTTAACAGAAGCTCTGCGCGCAGACCCGGGTCTTGAGATCCAAACCGCACCGGGCACGATCTACTCCTACATCGCCTTCAATGTGCAGGACCCTGTGCTCAAAGACCACCGCGTACGGCAGGCTCTGGCATTCGCGACCGACCGCGAGCAGTTGGTCAAATATTTATGGCGAGGGATGGCGCGCATTGCGTCGAGTGTTCTTCCTCCCGAACATTGGGCGTACATGGATGATGTCGCAAAATATCCATACGATCCCGCTCGCGCTGAGACACTTTTAGACGCTGCTGGATATCCAGCTCGCGGACCAAACGGCGTCCGTTTCCATCTCACATTCAAGACATCCATCGAAGAGACCGCGCGACTACAGGCAGCGGTATTCCAACAGCAGTGGCGTAAAGTCGGCGTAGAAGTGGATATCCGCACTTACGAATTCGCTACCTTCTATTCTGACGTACAAAAAGGCCTCTTCCAGGCCTATTCGCTCCGCTGGATCGGTGGCAATGAAGATCCGGATATCTTCGAGCACTGCTTCCACTCCGCCAGTTTCCCACCCAAACGTGCCAATCGCAGCCGTTACTCCAATCCAAAAATCGATGACCTTATCGACCGTGGCCGCACCATTACAGACGAATCCGAACGAAAAAAAATCTATGCACAGGTTCAATCGATCCTTGCCGATGACCAGCCTTACATCAATCTCTTGTATCTTGACAATGTGCTCATTCACTCTCATCGTGTGCGAAATCTGATTGTGACTACCAGCGGCAATTATGATTTTCTGCACCAAGCAGAACTTGCGCAGTGACCATTCACTTCTATTTACAGTAATGACTTACACTGAATAGGCATGAATATCCTTTTCGTCGGTGACATCTTTGGCAGTGCAGGACGCAATATCGTCAAAGCGCATCTGCCTCAGCTGATTGAAGCTCACAAAGTCGAATTACTCATCATCAATGGCGAGAACGCCGCTGGCGGCTTCGGCATCACACCATCACTGGCGGATGAGTTCTTCTCTTGGGGTGCCAATGTCATCACCACTGGTAACCATGTATGGGACAAGAAAGAACTGATGGAATGGCTGCGCGAGCCGGATACCGGCCCACACTCCCAGCAGCGGCGTCTGCTACGTCCCGCGAATTATCCGCCGGGTACCCCGGGACAAGGCATGTATGAAGGGACCACGCGTTCTGGTGTTCCCTTCGCTGTCATCAATCTTCAAGGACGCGTTTTCATGTCTGACAACGACGACCCCTTCCGCTGTGCGGACAAATTGCTGGAGAACATAAAAGCAAAAGTCATTTTCGTGGATATGCACGCGGAAGCCACTTCGGAGAAAATGGCCTTGGGTTGGCACCTAGACGGACGCGTGACCGCATTGGTCGGGACTCACACGCATGTCCCAACCGCCGATGCTCGCGTTTTACCCGGCGGCACAGCATATCAAACCGATGTGGGCATGAGCGGGCCATATGACAGTGTGATCGGTGTGGAAAAAGAAATGGTGTTGAAGAAGTTCCTCACCAACTTGCCGGGCAAGTTTGAAGCGGCCACTGGTGATCCCAGGATCTGCGCTGCGCTCATCACTTGCGATCCTCAGAGTGGGAAAGCGAAGGCGATCCGCCATATCATGATGGGTGAATGATTTTCAATTTGAATCACTATTTTGCGCGCGAGGATTTGCGCGTCCGGGCTAGATAGACGGCCCCTAAGACTGGATCTGCAGGTGCTTCCTCAAAAACAGCTTTCATGCGTTCCGCGCGTATTACGTTCTGCATCACCATGCGCAGCAATTTTGAATTGCATAACACGCCACCCGCAATGGCGACTTTGGTTGGGCGGTCGCTCGGCCACAATCGTCGCATCACGATCTTCGTCAACAACCCCAATTCTGTCCCCGCACGGGTCATCACGTCCTGTGCAAGCGAATCACCTTTTTCCGCGCACTCGCGAACCATGGGTGCAAGCGCGGAAAAATGTGGCGGTGGATAAGACATTGTCCGGCGCACGATGTCCTCGCGTGTCGGCGATTGCCACAAGTCCATCAGCCGGGGCATGAGTTTGGTGCTCTGTAATCCGGAATCATGTGCGCGCAAAACAGCAGCCACCGCGTTTCTGCCGATCCAATCACCAGAACCCTCATCTGAAACAACCGGGCCCCAACCACCAGCACGCGCTGTGTCACCCCGTTCGTTTCTTCCGTATGCGATGGATCCAGTCCCTGAGATGATCAATACTCCTGGCCCGCCTTGAAACACTGACTCGAAGGCAACAATGTGGTCGCCGATGACTGTAACGTTACAAGAAATGACGTCTAACATCGCTGTCTTGACCACATTCTCAACTTCTGGTTCCGATGCGCCTGACATCCCCACACAAGCGCCTTTCACATCATCGGCATTGCATTTGGCTTCCAGGAACGCGCCACGCACCACGGCCTGTAGGCAATGGATGGCAGCCTCGCGGCCAACGCGTTGCAGTTTGCAACTACCACTCGAGAAACGCCCCAGAATCTTCTCGCCATCACTCAAGGCGCACTCGGTCTTGGTGCCTCCTCCGTCGATTCCCAGGTAAATCGGCATGCGGCAAGTTGTACCACAGAGAACGCTTCTGGGAAGATTACTAGTGGGGGTCACCATCATCCTTGGCTGGCAAGCGGTGGTTACCATAATTTCCGGAGTCAATCCCCGAGTTTTCATACACACACACGCGGCGATGTGATATGTTGAAAACTCGCGTCATAATTCACTTTCTTTCCGGAGGAATACTGATTTGGGTCTGGACATGGTTCCCAAAAAAATGTTTTTCACAAAAGGTGTAGGCAAGCACAAGGAACGCCTCACCTCATTTGAGCTTGCTTTGCGTGACGCAGGCATCGCATCGCAGAACTTGGTGCGCGTCTCTTCCATTTTTCCTCCCAACTGCAAACTGATCCCGCGCTCGCAAGGTGTGAAGTATCTGAATCCCGGTGAAGTCGTCTTTGCCGTGGTGGCGGAATCCACGACGCGCGAACCGCATCGTTTGGCTGCCGCTAGCATCGGCGTGGCCATCCCTACCGACCGCAACACTTACGGATACCTTAGCGAGCACCACAGCTTCGGCGAGTCCGAAGACCAGGCTGGCGATTATGCGGAAGAACTCGCCGCGGAGATGCTTGCTACTACTCTGGGTGTTGAATTCGACGCAGATAAAAGTTGGGACGAGAAGAAACAGATCTACCGCATGTCCAACAAGATTGTTCGCACCGCCAATATCACGCAGACAGCTGTGGGCGACAAGCGAGGATTGTGGACTACCGTAATTGCAGCGGCCATCTTGATCTTCGAAAAATGATCCAATCTGCAATATATAGGGCGTCCAGAAGATTCTGGACGCCCTATTACTGCCTTAACATTTTCAGCAGCTGAATTTCAGTTTACTTCCTGATCCCCAATCGTTCAAATACCGCAGCCACAATCAACGGCAATCCCACCGTAGCGTCGATGAAAACCTCGCCGAACTTTCCACCTTCTTCTGGTGGCACGAATTTGCCCCAGCTTATTGCTTCTGAATACGGACTGCCACTCAAGCCGCCCCAATGCACCGGCTCCGGACAGATGCGTACACCGTAATGGTAACGCTTGAGGGGAACGTCTTCGCCGTTGCGTCGGTGGCGCAACTCAAAGAATGGCCCCACTTGCTGTGCCCAATTGCGTGGAACGCCACCGCCAATGGTGAAAATCCCATTGCGTGGACGTCTCAGCATATGGTCCGCAAAATGTTCGAGGTCAATGAAGGGGTCGAATTTCAGCACAGGACGTTTTTTTTGCCGTCGCATACGATTTGCCAATGCATAATCCAAGCCAAGTTCTGAATCAGAGAACGCCGGAACAAATACCGGAACTCCTTTTTCATAGGCGGCCCGCAGAATTCCACGCCCGGCATTCTGCTCGCTCAGATGTTTGCCGATCGTGGCATTGAGTTTGTAGCTGCAAAGAGTCTCCTCCGTATCCCATTTTTCCAGGATCTCATGTAACACAGCTTGCACGTGATCAAGGTTTGTCTCCGGCTCCAGCGTGTCATACACGCGGTTGTATCCGGCTTCGTATAGCTCCACATCATCCATCTTGGGGTCATAGCGGTAATGCGTGCATCCAGTGGCTTCGACCAATCCGTGCGCCATAAGGGCGCCGGTAGAAACAATGGCGTGGATGATGTCATGTTCAATGAGGTCCGTAATGACGAGGCCCTGCTTGGCCACGGTCATCGCGCCGGAAAGTGTCATCACAACGAAGCAATCTTTATCGCGGGCCATGGCTTCGAGGACATCGGTGCCTTCACCGACTTGGCGTCCTGTGAATGCGGTGTTTCCCATCGCGGTGACCAGTTCATTCACCGTGCGGACTCTGCCCAGGTCCAACGGATGCACAGGGATCAGGTTGTCCGAGATGGGATCGTGCAGAATGCGCTCGATGCCTTCGCCTTTGGCTCTCGATGGAGTCGCTGGTTTATCTCCGTGCGGATGTTTGGGATGATGCAATCGCACACCTCATTTTTGTGTAGGAACAAGTTAATGTCACGGTCTACTTTGCGTCAACCAATTGTAATAATTATTTGAATTGGGTCACAGAAGACTGAGCACTGACAACTTCCCTTCTACCTCTGCCCCCATTTCAATTTCATGCGCAACACATCGAAGAACGTACGGTTGGGCAGGCGCAACAGATTGATATTGTGTTTCGAGCGCTTGCAAATGATCTTGTCGCCTTCTCCGGCCGGGAGACTGGTCTGTCCGTCAATAGTGATGTTGATGGCATCGCGCTTGCCGTGCAACAGCAATTCAATCACTGCCGAATCTTTTACAACTAGCGGACGGTTCGTCAACGAGTGCGGTGAAACAGGTGTGATGACGAATGCATCCACGGTTGGCTCAAGTATCGGACCACCTGCAGCCAGTGAGTATGCAGTGGATCCCGTCGGCGTTGAAACGATCACTCCGTCAGCTTTGTAATTGGCCACGAACTCACCGTTCACTTGGACATCCACTTCGATCAAACGCGCAATGGCGCCCTTGTTCATCACCACTTCATTCAAAGCCAGAAAACTCTGCGGCGGTGCGCCATCCTGATGTATCTCACACTCGAGCAATGCCCGCGATTGGCGATGCATTTTGCCTTCGTCCATAGCCTGCAATGCGGAATAGACTTCATCGAGCGGCACTTCCGTCAAAAACCCTAACGACCCTAGATTGACGGCCAGTATGGGTATCTCAGCTGTTGCTACTGCACGCGCTGCAGCCAGAAGAGTTCCATCGCCTCCCAATACGATTACATATTCAGGTTTCGCCGCTGCAATGGCTTCACGTTGGATCACTGGACTCCCTGGCGCATACACCGCGCTCTCCGGATCGAGCAATACAGCGTAACCGCGTGCAACCAGCTTTGTGACAAGTTCCGGCAAGAGCATGGTCAATTCGGCCTTTGCGGGCTTCGAAACTATGGCAACTGTCTTCATGCGCGTCTATTGCATATTAACTTATCAGGACAGGTTGCTCGACTATGGCCTTATGTACCGTCAAAAATCAACTGAACCAATTCCCTGCACCACGTTTTGCACATTCGTTCCCTGCAACACTTTGAGATTTATGCGAAGATAAGAACATACGAGGACAATGCCAGTGAGCAAGAATGGACCCCTGAATTATTTGGTGCCCACCGTGCTGGAGCAAACCAGCCGTGGCGAGCGCGCCTATGACATCTATTCGCGCCTGTTGCGCGACCACATTGTTTTTCTCGGCACCGAGATCGATGATAACGTGGCGAACCTCATCATTGCCCAGTTGCTCTTTCTGGAAGCCGAAGACCCGGAAAAAGACATCCAGATGTTCATCAACTCGCCTGGTGGATCCATCACTTCCGGCATGGCCATCTATGACACCATGCAGTACATCCGGCCGAACATCACCACCATCTGTATCGGACAGGCCGCCAGCTTCGCAGCATTGTTACTGGGGTCCGGTACAAAAGGCAAACGCTTCGCGCTGCCTAATGCCCGTATCCTCATACATCAACCGCACATGGGCGGCTTGAGCGGTCAAGCCACAGACATCGACATCCACGCTCGTGAGATCCTGCGTATGCGCGAAAGCCTGAACAAGATCATGGCACAACACACCGGACAGCAACTTGAGAAGATCGAGAAAGATGTGGAGCGTGATTTCATCATGAACGCACAACAAGCCAAAGAGTTCGGCATTGTGGATGACATCATCTACAAACACAAGTGAAATAACTTTGCAGGCCGCCCCTGCAAAGCTATTGACCGGTCAGTGACCTGCTGAACGAAGGTAATTGGCAAAAACCCGTGATCAGGAGCAGACTAGTTCTTGTTCCTTCTTTCGGAACAGCTTCAAGGAGCTCTATTCGTGAAACCCCGCATCGGTAACGAAGACAGTCTGCGTTGTTCTTTCTGCCACAAGGCGCAGGACGCCGTCGCTAAGCTTATTTCCTCACCCAGCGATTATCCGCGCGCCTACATATGCGATGAATGCGTAGCAGTCTGCAACTCCATCCTGGAAGATGATCGCAGCGGCGAAGTCGGCGCAGCTGGCGCAGGACAACAACTTCCCAAACCCCATGAAGTGAAGGCTTTCCTCGAAGAGTATGTGATCGGTCAGGACCACACCAAGAAGAAACTCGCTGTCGCCGTCTACAACCATTACAAACGCGTACAGATGAATAAGAACCGGGCTCAGGAAGTGGAATTGGCCAAGAGCAACATACTGCTCATCGGTCCCACTGGCACCGGTAAAACACTTTTGGCTCAGACTCTGGCCAAGATGCTTGCCGTTCCCTTCGCTATTGTGGACGCCACCACTCTCACCGAAGCCGGATACGTCGGTGAAGATGTAGAGAACATCATCCTCAAGCTTTTGCAGGCAGCTGAAGGCGATGTCGCGCGCGCACAGACCGGGATCATTTACATCGATGAGATAGATAAGATCGGCCGCAAGGAAGAGAACCCCAGCATCACTCGCGACGTCAGCGGTGAAGGTGTACAACAAGCATTGCTCAAGATATTGGAAGGCACCGTGGCCAACGTTCCGCCTCAAGGTGGGCGTAAGCATCCTCACCAGGAATTCACACAGGTTGACACCACGAACATTTTGTTCATTTGTGGTGGAGCATTCGTTGGACTCGAAAAGATCGTCGGACGCCGTCTAGGTAAAAAATCCCTCGGCTTCCGTACCGGCACCGAAAAATCAGAGGCCCCGCAGCTGGTCAACCCCAGCCGTTGGGATGCAGAGACACTCAAGCAAACCCAGCCGCAAGATCTCATCCGCTACGGATTGATCCCCGAATTCGTAGGCCGTCTGCCCGTGGTCGGCGTGTTGAATGACCTTGACGAACACGCACTCATCGAAATCTTGACGCGACCGAAGAACGCCATCCTCAAGCAATACCAGCGTATGTTCGAATTCGAGAATGTAAAGCTCAAGTTCAGCGACCAGGCCATCACCGCCATCGCCAAAGAAGCCCTGAACCGCAAAGTGGGTGCGCGCGGGCTGCGCATGATCCTAGAAGACCTTATGCTCGATCTGATGTATCACCTGCCCGGACAAAAACGACTCAAGGATTTTGAGGTGACTGAAGAAATGGTGTTGCGCCGCAACATTGATTTCAACAACCTCGAAAAGGCCGGTTAACACGTACAACTCCACCCAACCATCCAATTTCCCTGCCCGATCAAGGAACAAAGATTAGAGCGGCATCAGCCAACTAGTTACTCAAGTGATTGGCGCGATCTTTACAGCCCGCCTATAATAGGCTCCACGATGTCGGCGAACCCCCAGCATCTGTTGCATACTCCAATGGAAAGACTGTTAAAACGCCCCAAGGGAGAACGAATTGAATCAACACCGTGAAACCTCGGAAACAAAGTCTTTACCGATGATGCCCATCCGTGACGTGGTCATCTTCCCGCACATGATGACGCCTTTTGTCGTGGGACGCGACTCCAGCGTCCGTGCACTTGAATCCGCACTTGCTGCCGATCGCCGAATATTCCTGGCTACACAGCATGACGCCACCATAGACGACCCAAAACCCGTGGACATCTTCCAGACTGGCACCATCGTCAACATCGTGCAGAGCCTCAAACTTCCTGACGGTAACATCAAAGTTCTGGTAGAAGGTCAGGAACGCGCGCGCATTCTTGAGATGAATGACAGCGCCGGTTTCTACCGCGCCACCGTGAAGATCAGCCGTTGGCAGACCGAGGTCACGCCCGCCGTTGAGACCGCAATGCAAAAGGTCACTTCCCTTTTTGAGCAGTATGTGAAGCTCTGTCAATCTTTGAATTACGAGACAATGATCGCCGCTGTCCGCATCGAAGATCCCGCGCGATTGACTGACACCGTCGCCGCGAACCTGCAACTCTCCATCGAAGAGAAGCAGGAGATTTTGGAACTCTTCGACCCGCTCGAGCGGCTAAATCGCATTGCTGACGTTTTGGATATCGAGATCGAGAAGCTGAACATGGACCGCAGCATCCAAACGCGCGTGAAGCGGCAGATGGAACGCGCTCAAAAAGAGTATTACCTCAACGAGAAGATCAAAGCCATCCAGAAGGAACTGGGCCGCGGCGAGAAGAGCGAGTGGGACGAGTTGAAGAAAAAGATCGACAATTCCGGCATGCCCAAGGAAGTACACGAGAAAGCGTTGGCGGAACTGAAGAAGCTCGAACTCATGCCGCCCATGTCCGCGGAATCAACGGTGAGCCGCAACTATCTTGACTGGATGCTCGCGGTTCCGTGGCGCAAGAAGTCGAAAGAGATCAAGAACA
>Ga0207129_1064_pt1 | contig 25700 bp, 22 predicted proteins | sample Alteio_BWMinHeat_15_FD_153517 | JGI IMG/M metagenome (GOLD analysis project Ga0207129, IMG submission 153517) | Enriched cells from forest soil in Barre Woods Harvard Forest LTER site, Petersham, Massachusetts, United States -... | ecosystem: Environmental > Terrestrial > Soil > Temperate forest >... | reverse complement strand
TGCCTGAGCCAGATACGCCGGTAATGCACGTCATAAGGCCGATGGGAATGGCGACATTGATATTTTTTAAATTATTGCCAGAGGCATTAATGATTTGAATCCATTTTTCTTTATTTGGTTTTTTGCGATCGATAGGCACCGCAATACTGCGTTTACCTGATAAATATTGCCCAGTGAGCGAAGCAGTATTTTGCATGATCGCTTTTGGCGTGCCGTGGGCGACGATTTCGCCACCGTGCACGCCAGCACCAGGACCGAGATCAAGAATATAATCGGCGCCTAACATCGCATCTTCATCATGTTCGACCACAATCACGCTATTGCCTAAATCACGCAAGCGATAAAGGGTTTTTAATAAACGATCGTTATCACGTTGATGTAAGCCAATCGATGGCTCATCCAAAATATACATGACGCCAACAAGGCCTGAGCCGATTTGGCTGGCTAAGCGAATGCGCTGTGCTTCACCACCTGATAGCGTGTCTGCCGTGCGATCTAAACTTAGATAATCTAGCCCGACATTAATCAAAAAACTTAAACGACTGACAATTTCTTTGATAATTTTGTCGGCAATATCGCCTCTAAAACCCTTTAAATGCAAATTTTCAAAAAATGTTTGCGCTTTTGTGACTGGCCAATGGGTGATCGTAGGCAAATTGTTATCTGCGACAAACACATGGCGCGCGGAAAGATTTAATCGCGTGCCTTCGCATGCTGTACAGGGTTTCATGGTGATGTAGCGGCGCAGTTCTTCACGCACCGCTTCCGATTCGGTTGCACGATAGCGGCGTTCGATATTAGGTATCACCCCTTCAAACGCCCCCACTTTGGAATAAGTGCTGCCGTCATCGGATTGATAATGAAAACGAATGGCGTCATTCGTGCCATAGAGTAAAATGTGTTGAATTTTTTTTGATAAACGAGAAAAAGGTCGCTCTAAATCAATATCAAAATGTCTTGCTAATGATCGCAATAATTGGTAATAATGATGATGTTGTTTATCCCATCCGCGTATCGCGCCTTCCATCAAATTCAATTTCTCATTTACCACTAAAGTAGGGTCAACGGTTTCAACGACACCTAAGCCATCACAGGTGCTGCATGCACCAAGGGGACTATTAAATGAAAACAGTCGCAATGATAATTCGCTTAAGCTATAACCACAGTCAGGACAAGCAAATTTAGAAGAAAAAAGGTTCGGGGCACGTTTGGGCTGATCGAGCCAGCCAACAGCAACAACGCCATCAGCTAAGCGCAAAGCGGTTTCAACCGATTCAGCAAGGCGCATTGCAATATCTGGTCGCACTTTGAGTCTGTCGATGACAACTTCAATGGTGTGTTTTTTGCGTAAATCAAGTTGTGGGAGAGTGTCTAATTCAAGTAATTCACCATCAATTCGGGCACGAATGTAACCCTGGCGATATAAACTTTGCAATAATTCGACATGTTCTCCTTTACGTTGTTGTACCACAGGCGCTAATATCATCACCCTCGTTTCGGATGGAAGTGCGAGCACCGTATCAACTATTTGACTAATGGTTTGTGCTTCTAACGTGTGACCATGGGTGGGACAGTGTGGTTGACCGACTTTGGCGAATAAGAGACGCAAGTAGTCGTAAATTTCGGTGATAGTACCAACCGTTGAACGGGGATTGTGCGAAGTGGATTTTTGTTCAATTGAGATGGCAGGAGAGAGACCTTCAATATGGTCGACATCAGGTTTTTCCATCATGGATAAAAATTGCCGCGCATAAGCGGATAGCGATTCGACATAGCGACGCTGACCTTCAGCATACAATGTGTCGAACGCTAAAGAAGACTTGCCTGATCCTGATAAACCAGTGATAACAACCAGCTGGTCTCGGGGAAGGTTAATGTTGATGTTTTTTAAATTATGGGTGCGGGCACCACGAATGATGATTTGTTTCGTCATGATGGGCGTCTAAAAATAGATCATGGTAGCTGCTATATGACAATAGGTAAAGCAATGGGTATTGAAAAAAAAGTAAACGCTGAACAAAACGCTGTGCAAGGCTTTGAAAAATTAATAGAAGAGGCACGCCGTCAAGCTAAACAAATGGTGGAAGTGGCCAATCGTGCGAAGGAGGTTTTCATTGCCAATATGAGCCACGATATGCGAACACCTATCGCTGGCATCATCGGTATGGCGAATCGATTGAAAGCGGAAGGGGATACGGCAAAAGACCGTGAGTATGGCGAAGTCATTTGTGCGGCGGGTGAGCGGTTTTTGGGCTTGTTAGATGATATTTTGCGGGTGACGGCAACCGGTGAGTCAGATGAAGAAGTGCTGACGATGGAAACCTTCAGCTTGCAAGAGCGTATCAAACAATTGCAGGCGCTGGTGCAGCCGCATCTCAAGACGACTGCGGTTGCTTTAAATATCAGTATCGATCCGACGATTCCTGACTATATCGTCAGTGATCGTATCAAAATAGACCGTATTTTGTTTAATGTGCTGGGGAATGCACTTAAATTCACCCATCAAGGGCGCATTGACATGGTGGTGGAGCAAATCGCACAGAAAAATGAGCCGCTCTGCATCAAAATACGGGTGAGTGATACCGGAATAGGCATCAGTGATACGCATGTGAGCCGCATTTTCGATCGCTTTTACCGTGTGAATCCTTCATTCAAAAATCGCTACGTTGGCAATGGGGTTGGACTTTATTTCGTGCAGCAAGATCTTCTGAAGCTTGAAGGCAGTATTACCGTGCACAGTGAGCTTGGTAAAGGTTCAACGTTTACGGTGATGATGCCGGTGAAAGAAGGCAAGCGAGAAGATGCACCCATGGTAACAACCTCTCCGCCATTTCCAGCGTTCTCGATTCGGCCACAACCTGCTGCTATTCCCATGTCGACGGTGAGCAGAGTGTATCCGATTGTGACGACGCAAAAGCAGTTAAAAGTGTTGTTGGTAGAGGATGACGATCTCGCGCGACGCATCGAAAAAAGCTTTTTAGAGTCAGCAGGATTGTTGGTTGAAGAAGCAGAGAACGCTGAAATAGGCTTTCAATACTTGATGACGCATGCCTATGATTTGATCGTGACGGATATTGGCTTGCCTGGCATGAGTGGCAATCAATTTGCCTCTTTAGCGCGTCATTGGGAAAATCTAACGAAACGCAGCCCGATCCCCATCATTGGCTTAACCGCGCATGGTGCAGAGCAATGGGATTCGGATAGCGCACCTTGGTTAGATAGAATGCTCGCGAAACCGATCACCGAAGAAAAAATTGCAGACTTTATGGCAGACTTTTTCGTAAGAGAAAAACAGTATGCGTAGAGTGTGATACCATGTTGCCGATATAAGGGATAAACAAGCCATGCAAAAATCAAGTTTACGCACCATTTTTTGGGGATCGAATATTCTAGCCTTACTCAGCTGGATATCCGTCAACATTTACTTGCCAAGCTTACCTACGCTAGAAAAATACTTTCACACTAATCCTACCGACTTAAAGTGGTCCATTACCCTTTTTTTACTAGGATTTTCTCTGTCGCAATTTTTTTGGGGTAGCCTTTCTGAACGCTATGGACGGGTTAAATCGGTTTTAGGCGGTTTATTTGTTGCAGAAATCGGGACGTTGATGGCTCTCTTTTCAATGAATATTGCTTTTTTTAATACAGCGCGTTTTGTTGAAGGCGCAGGGATTGGTGCGGCATCGGTGTTAGCGCGTGCACTCTTATCGGATTCTTTTGACAAGCTAGAATTAGTCAAAGCCTTCTCTTATATCAGCACTACCGCCAACATTATGCCAGCGCTTGCGCCCATTATTGGTGGTTATTTGTTGTTATTTTTAGGTTGGCGATCTATTTTTGTTTTTCTGTTTCTTTATACCACAACACTCGTTATCTTTTTTATGAAAGCCATTAAAGAAACGCATCCTGCAATTAATCCGAATTATGAAGTCAAGCAAGCCGTAACGCATTATTGGGCGGTGTTCACCCATCGCCAATACATTGGCTATTTACTGACGTATGTTGTGTTAAGTGGTGGCATGATGGCGTTTTATGCGGCAACGCCCTTTATTTTTATTTTAAAACTACATCTCTCTGCACATGTTTATGGTTATTTATCTATCTTAACCGTGTTGTCTTATATTGTGGGTGCGACGTTTTCACCTAAACTCTCTGCGCGTTTTGGTTTTAACAAAGCATTGGTTACCGGGATGTCGCTGGGTTTATTGGCAGGGTTGGTTTTAATTGCTTGTTCGATTGTCTTCTCATTATCCATCTGGACCGTTACCTTGCCGATGATGCTTTATACGTTGGCAGCCGGTATTGTTTCACCCAATGCCAATGCGTGTTCGATGTCAGTGATGGGCAAATCTGCAGGTGGCCCTGCTAATGCAGTGATTGGTGCGGCGCTTTATGCGGGATCTGCTGTGTTAACTGCAATTCTCACTTCTCTTGATTTGGGCCATTTAATTTCATTAGCCAGTTTTATCACGTGTTTATGCTTAGTGGGGTTAATTGGATTTTGGCTGCTTATTTTACGCTTACCACAGACGAAAGGGACATGAACACCATGCGTTCCTGGCGACTCAGTTTTGAATTCTTTCCGCCTAAAACACCTGAAGGTGTACAAAAGTTAGCACAGCAAGCGCACCAACTGCTTGCATTACACCCAGACTTTTTTTCCGTTACTTTTGGCGCAGGTGGCTCAACTAAAGAAGGCACGTTAGCCACCGTGACGCAATTACAACAAAAAACAGGCCTCTCTATCGCGCCGCATTTATCTTGTTTGGGTCTTGAAAAAACTGAGCTTGAAAGTATGCTCGCGCAATATCGCCAATTAAATTTAAATCGCCTTGTCGCATTGCGTGGGGATTATTTAGGTGAACAAAAAACAGCAAGTGAATTAAATTCAGCCTCTGAACTCATTCAACTGATTCGCCAACAGCATGGCGAACATTTTCATGTTGAGACTGCCGCTTATCCAGAATGCCATCCTAAATCGCTTTCTATGCAAGCAGAAATTGATAATTTAAAACAAAAAGTAGATGCGGGTGCTAATAGTGCGATCACGCAATATTTTTTTAATGCAGATGCTTATTATTATTATGTCGAGGAATGCGCGAAGCAGCATGTCGTTATCCCCATTATTCCTGGCATGATGCCGATTACGCAGTTCGATCGATTGGTACGCTTTTCAGCAACATGTGGCGCTGAAATACCTAAGTGGCTTTATCACAAACTATCACATTATCAAGCAGATGTGGCGTCCATTAAAGCTTTTGGCATTGAGTTTATTACGCGCTTGTGCGAAAACCTACTCAGCTTCGGCGCGCCAGGGTTGCATTTTTATACGCTGAATCAAGCGGAAAGTGCGCTGGGGGTGATTACGCAGCTTCCGCGTACCGTTCCAACGCCACCTGTGTTGGGCCAAAAAATTTAATACGTCCGCCTTCAAGCCATAAGGCTTTGTTGCAAAAATTTTCGATGAGTGCATTCGCATGACTGGCCATGACAACAATGCTGGATTGCTCGAGTAGCGAAACCATTCTTTGCTTAGCTTTATCGATAAAACTTGCATCGCCGACACCAAATATTTCGTCAATCAATAAAATATCTGGCTTAATACAAGTGGAAATCGCAAAGCCTAACCGCATGCGCATCCCGGAAGAATAAGTGCGTAGGGGTAAAGCTAAATAATCACCAAGACCGCTAAATTCGGCTATTTCAGCTGTTTTTTCTTTGATTTCTTTGCGCGTCAGCCCAATCATCGCACCTCTCATCGCAATATTTTCTGATCCGGTAAAATCAGATTCAATGCCATGGGTAATATCAAGCAGCGAAGTAATATGCCCATCAATGTGCAACTGACCATTGGTCGGTTCGTAAATTTCTGCGAGTAAGCGCAATAATGTGCTTTTACCAGAGCCATTGTGACCAACTAAGCCCACGCGATCGCCATCTTGCAGTGTGAAGCTAATTTGCTTCAGTGCGTCGACCATCACGTGCTTTCGATTATCTTCACTGACGGTACCACCGGTTGCTAGGCGAAGAAAATTTTTTTTAAGCGAGCGCGTGTTTGAATCATAAACAGGAAACTGCACGGAAACGTCTTTTAATGCGATGATAGCCATGATTTTATAACCAATAAATAATTCGAGCACGATAACGCGCGAGCAAGCATAAGCTTGCAACGGCACCAACCAGCATCACGCCCAAGACAATCATGAGATTGAGCAACGTTGGCGCCTGCCCCAAAAGCGGTGCGCGTAGCATTTGTAGGAAAGAATAAAACGGATTCCAATACACGAGCATTTCCATATTATGTGTGCCACTAATGGTCGCGGGATTCCACATCACAGGGGTTAAAAAGAAAATCACCTGAATTAAACTTTTCACCATCTGCGAAATATCACGATAACGTGCGCCGAGCATTGCTAAAATCAAGCCATAAATCACACCAGCAATATAAATCAGCGCAAGTCCTGGAATGACTAGCAAGGTATAGGCATTCAGCGGCATAGTGGCATGGTAAATCACCATCACGGGAATAATCACCAGAATATTGTGAAAGAAAATAATTAAATTCCGCGCGACGATACGATGAATATGCAGGCTATAGGGTAGTTTCACTTGCTTAATGGTGGCCGACATCATCTCAAAGGTATCGTTCGCTTCAATAATGATCGTTTGGATCAGCGTCCACGACAGCATGCCGGTGACTAAGAAGGGATAATAATGAGGCAAGTCAATGTGAAAAAGGTGGCCATACAAGAAACCCATGGCATAGACGGTGATCGCCATGCTGAGCGTAATCCAAAACGGCCCCAGCACAGACCGGCGATAGCGCAGCTTGATGTCTTGATAAGCCAGCATCAGCCACAACGGCCAATTACACGTACCAGCCACAATGTCCTGCCAGGCACGCTGTAGGGGGCTATTTTTCGGAAAAGTAATAGGAGGTTCGGTCGCCAGAGCGGCTTGGGAGGAGGCAGTAGAAAAATCTGCGACTGCCTCGGCAGTATCAGTGGTCACAGGGGGGGTTAACCTCGTATGTGCAAACAAGTGGGCGACATCATACCATATAAAACCTTAAAAAAACAAATTGATCATAAAATAGACATCTTGTAGAATATCGGATTAAAAAATAACAATAACAACATGAGGAGTCCCTGATGTCCAAGTCACGTAAGCTGCATAAAGATCCGTATAAACTTGAGCAAGCATTAAAAGAGGAATGGCAATCCTATGGCGATATAAAGTCTTTTAACAATCTATTAACCCATTACTCAAACTCCCAGAAGTATAAGGAACTGATCGAGCTCTATGAAGAGAACGTATCAGAATATTTCGGTGATTCTGCGACCTGGAATATTCGCTTAAAGGTGTATGTCAAGCAAGGTCAATATACGGAGGCTATTAATTTTTACGAATACTTATACAAAAATAAGAAAAAAAATCTTCATATTGACAGCACAAGGCTAAATCTTTTTCATGAAATGGGTGAATGTATCCAAGGACTTGCTTTTTTTGAACATTTAAAAGCGGTTGGTATGGATGAGTGGCCAAGTGAAAATGTTAAGAAAGCCAGGATCGCTGTTTACAATACTGTCCTCAAAATATATAGCATGATGGAGATGCCTGACCAAGCAGAAACAGTTTACCAGGAATTAAAAAATAAGAAAATCGCAGATGACTTTAGCCATAACATTATGATCAATATGCGCTTGCACCAAGATAAATTTGATGAGGCGTTAGCAATACATAATGGATTGCCAAGAACAGAAAGAACGCTAGTTATCAAAAACAGTACGCTTAAAGTGTATGGTCGATTAATTAAAAAATTGTATGAGGAATCAAATCGTTTCGCAGCAATAAAAATACCTTTCGAAAATGCAAAAAAATTATTCTCGGAAATAAAAGAGATAGAGCTAGATGATATTATCACGGATAACACCTGGCTTAATGTCTTGATTAATGCAAAAAAAATTAATAAAGCGCGCGCATATTATAAAAGACTGAAGCCCAGCAAGCAAAAGAACTTTGCTACATTGCGGGTTATGTTAAGAGTGTATGATGATCTGGCTGACGTAATAAAACTGATTAATCAGATAATGGAGGAAATTAATCAGAGTGATAAAGATTTGCAGTGGCGAATGTATCGATCCGTGGTAGAAGCAATTATTAAAAATATATCATCATTCTCTAAAGATTATGTTGAAAATACTTGTATTCCTATTGTTGATTTATTCATCGAAAATACGTTAAGCGGAAGCAAAAGATATTATTATCCCCACAAATTACAACAAACGGTTGCTTGCGTTAATCAACTGATTGACTGCGGTGTGCTTTCATTTGATGACTATAAAGATAGGATAGGTCGATTGCGGGCAGCAAGAAAGGAATGGTATCGCAATAATACGTATTACGATTCGGTTTGCAAGGAAGAAATTAAAAATTTACCTAATGATTTACAAGAAATATTAGATGAAGTGCCTGGCGTATTTGTTGTTGGTGGACAAGTGCGTAGCTTATTAAGGAGGGAAATTTGTGTCAACGAAATTGACTTGGTTGCACCCAAAACAACAAAAAATTTATTGCAGAGATATTTTGGAGAACTTAAAAAAAGTGAACATTTTAGTAAAGATGGTGTTGAACTTTATTTTGCAAGCACAAGAGAAGGTAAGTCAGTAGAGATTTACTTAAGTCCCTATTTGTCCGATTTAGAGGAAGATGCGCATACGCGTGATTTTAAAGCAAATGCACTTTATCTCGGTAAACAAGATGGTAAATATTTTCTCATCTCGCCATTCGGTCGCATTTGTATTCAACAAGCGAGAGAGGGCTACTTTGAATTTATTGACCAAGCTGAATTGTCTAAAGATCCTTGGCGTTTATTACGTTATGCTTGCTATACCAGTATGCAAGGAAATAGTGGCGAACTGGGCAACACGGAGGTGAGAGAGTATGCGGCAGGATATTTCAAAAATTACAACAATCAAGAAGAAAAACAAGCAAAGCTCAACAAGTATTTAGGGCGTGGGCAAAACGTATGGGAAAGATTCGACAAAACGGGCATTTTAGATGCATTATTTCCTCAAAAAGAAGACGATATCAAAACGATTGTTAATTCATTTTCTTTGGATATGACAGACCTCCTATTAAGTCAAAATGGGTTTTTTAAGCCAACGTTTACTGCCAATCAGACAGAGCCTGAACCTTCGCCGCCAGCTTTATCTTTCTCTCCTTTATCCCCAGCAGGTTTAGGTTGACCATCCTTATGCCGAAACGTAATTCGCCCTTTGGTTAAATCATAGGGCGTCATCTCGACCGTGACCTTATCGCCCTTCAAGATGCGAATATAATTTTTACGCATCTTCCCCGAAATATGCGCCAAAATAATATGGCCACTTTCGAGTTGCACGCGAAACATCGTGTTGGGGAGCGTGTCGATCACGGTCCCTTCCATTTCCAATTGTTCTTCTTTTGACATGTTAATTCTCTTCTAAACTGTCTAAATATTTATCCGCATCCAACGCCGCCATGCACCCAGTGCCCGCTGCCGTTACGGCTTGCCTGTAGGTCGGATCTGCGACGTCACCTGCAGCAAAAACGCCAGGGATAGCGGTTGCCGTTGCGTAAATGCCAGGGCCGCCTTTAGTGATGAGGTAGCCATTTTCCATGGCTAGCTGATCTTTAAAGAGACCTGTGTTGGGCTCGTGGCCAATGGCAATGAAGACGCCAGTGACTGCGAGAGTAGAGAGGCTGTCATCTGCTGTGCTACGCAGCTTGACGCCTGTTACGCCGCTTTGATCGCCCAGAATATCATCAACAATGCTATTCCAGGCAATGGTGATTTTACCGCTTTCAACTTTCTTCATCAGTCTATCAACCAATATTTTTTCAGCTCTAAATTGATCGCGACGATGAATCAGGGTGACGTGTGCAGCAATATTGGATAAGTAAAGTGCTTCCTCAACTGCCGTATTGCCGCCGCCTACCACGGCAACTTGCTGATTGCGATAGAAAAAGCCATCGCATGTGGCGCAGGCGGAAACGCCTTTGCCTTTGAAAGTTTCTTCGGCAGCAAGACCCAAGTATTTTGCACTTGCTCCAGTTGCAATGATCAACGCATCGCAAGTATACGTTTGATTGCCTTTCAAAATAAAAGGCTGCTTGGTCGTCGCACCTTTGTGCAGCGTTGCTTCGGTAATATCATCAAAAATAACTTTGGTTTGAAAGCGCTCTGCTTGCTTTTGCATCGCTTCCATCAATGCGGGCCCCTGCAAGCCTTCCTCACCCCCTGGCCAATTGTCGACATCGGTTGTCAGCATCAGCTGGCCGCCTGGCGTTGCGCCAGTTATCATCAGCGGCGCCAAATTCGCCCGTGCGGCGTAAACAGCAGCTGTCCAACCGGCAGGGCCTGAGCCTAAAATGATCAGGCGATAATGGAGGGGGGCTGTCATGTTTATCTCTTATTTCTCATTAGGCAAAAGTGCTATATATTACGAGATATCATGAGAGGGGTAAATAAAATTAATGAAAAACCGTTATAAAGATTCAAATCAACCCGCACAACCACAACGTACGTTCTCCTTGCATTTGCCGCGCAGGGTATATGAAGGGTGGCTATTGATTTGCATCATGGGCGGTTTGTTTTTATTGCTATCACTGGTGTCCTATCACACCAGCGACCCAGGCTGGACCAGCACTGGTTTATTTGCTGTGAAACCAGCCAATTGGGGCGGGCGCGTTGGCGCGTGGCTGGCGGACCTCATGCTGTCACTCTTTGGTCTGATTGCTTATCCTGTGCCGGTTTTGATTATCTTATCTAGCTGTATGAAATGGAAAAAAGAATCGCGGCCACAGTCGTCTATTTATGAAAAAATACTGACGCTTGTGGGATGGGTTTGTTTGATCTTAAGTATTACTGCACTTTTTGATTTTTACCTCAATCTGCCGCTGCCTTTACCTGCGGGAACCGGTGGGATTGTGGGGGATGTGGTTGGCAGTGGGCTTGCGCTCTTTTTTAATCGTATTGGTAGTACGCTGGTTTTTCTTACTTTGTTTTTGTTAGGGGTGACGTTAGTCAGCGGCTTGTCATGGCTTGGGTTGATTCAGAAGATGAACCAGGAACGAGGGGCTTTTTGGCGACGACTGGTGGCCCTGATCAAAGCGCCGTTGTTGCAGTTTAAAGAATGGCGATTGGTGAAGCAGCAGGAGGTGAAAGTCGCGGTAAAGACAACTGAACCTACGTTTGAACCCATGCCGGTTGCTCCGCGCCAGTTTATTGAGCCCACGTTTAGTGAGCGTGTAGTAACACAAGATGTGCAAACTGTGCCCATCAGTATTGCCCCTATCCAACAAAAACCACGCATTAGCACAGCTGATTGGTCTGAAGACGTCCTGCCACCGCTTGCGTTACTCAACCCGCCCGTGCCTTCGAATGCGCAACCTTTCGCCGATATTTCTTTTGCTGATCTCTCGCGCTTAGTCGAGCAACGCCTGCGCGACTTTGGGGTCAATGCAACGGTTGTGGCTGTTCACCCAGGCCCGATCATCACCCGCTTTGAGCTTGATTTAGCCCCCGGGATCAAGGTTAGCAAGATCACTGGCCTTTCTCGCGATATTGCCCGTTCATTATCAACAGTCAGTGTCCGCATCGTCGATATCATTCCAGGCAAGTCGGTGATTGGCCTTGAGATGCCCAATGAACATCGCGAGAAAGTCGTCTTACGCGATATTTTGGAATCAGCTCGCTATGTGCAGTCCATTTCCCCGATGACACTGGTGTTAGGTAAAGATATTTCAGGGCAAGCGGTAGTGGTTGATCTCGCAAAAATGCCCCATTTGCTAGTCGCGGGCACAACAGGCTCTGGCAAATCCGTGAGTTTGAATGCAATGCTGCTCAGCATGCTCTACAAGGCGACCCCTGCTGAGCTCCGTTTCATCATGATTGATCCTAAAATGCTGGAGCTTTCTATTTATGATGGCATTCCACATTTATTAACACCTGTGATCACCGACATGAAGCATGCTGCAAATGCATTGCGTTGGTGTGTGGCAGAGATGGATAAGCGCTATCGTTTGATGGCGTCATTGGGCGTACGCAATTTAGAAGGCTACAACCAAAAGGTGCCTGAGGCGCCCTTACCGGTGATTGTGGTCGTTGTTGATGAATTGGCTGACATGATGATGGTGGTTGGCAAGAAAGTAGAGGAGCTCATTGCGCGCATTGCACAAAAAGCACGTGCGGCGGGTATCCACCTGATTTTGGCGACCCAACGGCCTTCTGTGGATGTGATCACGGGTTTGATTAAAGCAAATATTCCAACGCGTATTGCGTTTCAAGTGTCTTCACGCATTGACTCGCGCACGATTCTGGACCAACAAGGGGCAGAACAACTGCTGGGACATGGCGACATGCTCTATCTGCCACCAGGCGCTGGTGTGCCGACGCGGGTGCATGGCGCGTATGTAGCGGATGACGAAGTGCATCGTGTGGTGCAAGCGTGGCGCGAAAAAGGGTCACCTGTATACATTGATGATGTGACAGAAGAAACACTTGATGTGGCTGGCGGTGATGACGGCGAGCCACATAACGAACAAGATGCGTTGTACGATGATGCCGTGCGCATCGTCACCGAAAGCCAGCGCGCCTCTATTTCGCTGGTACAGCGCCGCTTGCGTATTGGCTACAATCGCGCTGCGCGCATGATGGAAGAAATGGAAGCACGCGGCGTGGTCAGCGCGATGGATGGCAGTGGTGGGCGTGAGGTGCTGACGAAAGAGGGTGTTTAAAGGCGACCTAATACTTTCCCTATCGCATGACGCTGCGGTCGTGTCACACCTACCTTTTCAGCGATAGACGGCCAGAGGCTCACAGCATGCTGCACTTGCTCAATGATCTCAAGTGCTTTCTCTTTATTAATATCATTGATTTCTGCAAGCTTTAATAAATGTATTCTCTTTATATTTTTACCTTCACCCATCACCATAGTGGAGTGTTCCCCTGCGGGGCCTGCAGAAAACGTAAGATCGTAAGCAGGGGACACTTGCCAAACGCCTTGCGCATCCATCAAAAAAGAAAAATTTTTAGCATGATCATCGCGATTATGGCTAAGGACATTAAAGACAGCATTTCTAAATTGCATCTCACATTGATTGATATTATGCGTTAAATGCCATGTTGTTTTCATGATGGCTGCATAATCAAGTGATGGTGTACGGTGGTCTGCATGTAAGAGGCCGGCTATGGTATGCATATGAATGCGTTGTTGAGCGTGGCGATCAAAACGTTTTACGCCAAAAAAGCCTAATCCTTTTTTTGCATTTTTTACAGGAAACAGTTTAGCTTCCGGTACGTTCATCCCGGCTGTGATTGCCATTAAGTGATACGCATATTCAATTGGGCCGATATCTATAGGATCAATGCTCGCTCTGAATTTGATCAGCCAGTCTACTCCTTCGATGCGTAATAATACTTTTGGCCGAGCACCGGCTGAAGAGCCACTTAACGTCAGCAAATCATCAAGATATTGGTCGTCTTCTGCTAATGTCGTTTCTATTTCATAAGCAATCTCTTCTAAGTTTTCTGAAAAAAGAGGAGAGCCCAAGGCCTGTTCCGGTTCATAGGAAAGGGCGCCCATGCCGTGTGTGCCAACCAAACAAAGGCGATCGAGTGGTGAAAGATGGCTGGGCGCAAGACCTAAACTGAGTAACTTGCGGTCTATTAACCATCGCCCCCAACCATCTGGCAAACTGTCGTTAAAAATTCCGAATAAGCCTTCAAAAATTGGCTCTTTAGCCGAGACGACGCCTGATTTAAGCGGTAGCTTAAAGGGCGATAGCTCAAGGCCACTTTTCACAAAATCAGCATCATATTCAAAAAATACGGTTCGATCTTTTAGCAATAACCGTCCCATCAATTGCTTGGTACCCGTGCCGTGATAATAAACATGCACCAGTTTTTGCGGTGAAAAATTCACTTTCTCCCCCTTTTCCTACTGTGATCGCGCATCAGTTCATCGAGTGTTAACACTTTTTCAGGTGGTGTTGGTGCAAATAAGGCTTCAAAATCAGCCATCGTGCCGAGTGCCATGGCTAACTTCAATAAAGAATGCAGCGCAATGTCTCCAGTGCGTTCGAACTTTTTGATCACCCCGTAGCTCACACCAGATTTTTCTGATAGAGTCTTCTGGCTCAAGTTCAAATCAAGCCTTTTGCTGCGAGCTTGCGCACCAATTTTCTGTTGCATTTCTCGCGGCGTGAGAAGAATAATAGGCATCATAATATCTATTAAAGACTCTTTTGAAGAATAATGGATATTATAATGTCTATAATTTTGAGGGTCAATCTCATGAAAAAAAGTCTTTTATTCTTTGTTGCGGCGCTCATATTTATTGTTCACAGTGCCTTTGCCGATCCTGTTGCGGACGTGACGGGGCTTTTGAATCACATTAAGACGATGCAGGCGAATTTCACTCAAATCATTTACGATAATCACAAAAAAGCCGTGCAGAAAAATACCGGCAGCATGGCGCTGGCGCGACCTGGTCAATTTAGATGGGACGTCACGCAACCCATCCCGCAGCTGATTATTGCGAACGGTGGCAAGCTTTGGATTTACGATCCTGACCTACAGCAAGTCACCATCCGTGCGCTCGGCAAAGCTGCAAGCGGTATGCCCGGGCTGCTCCTCAGCCAAACCACCAACTCGCTGAATACGAGTTTTGCAGTAACACCAATGACAACGAAACAAGCGAACTGGCGCTGGTTCGCGCTAAAACCGAAACAGGCAGATGTCGCCTTTTCCAGCATTGAGCTCGGCTTTGAGGGTAACCAGATCGCGCGTATGGAGTTGATCGACAACTTAGGCCATACGACCGATATCCAATTCAGCGCTATCAAAACCAACACCCCCTTGTCCGCGAACTTGTTTGTGTTCAAGGTGGGCAAGGGGATTGATGTGATTGATGAGACGAAGTCACCGTCCCGGAGTAATTGAAGGCTTCAATTCAGATCCTGCTCTTGGTGAGATGACTGTTGATTGATTTAAAGCAAGAGGGGGAATAGTAGTGTTGAATAGATTTGGTTTCGGATTCTTCTTGGATGGATCTTCTCCACCTAACTCGCCGGAACTTGAACTTGAGCCAGAGGTGCGTGGACTATTTCGAGGAGATTTTTGACTACTAAACAACACGCTATTAAACGAGCTAAGCGAGCTTAATTTCTTGGTTAGTTTAGCAGGATTCTTTGAACTATCTTTCGGACTACCTGATGATCTTTGACGTGGCGATACTAATGGTAGTGCATTGATTCTTGCTTGGAGTGCAGCTGATAACTGACACTGTTCTTCTGCTGATTGCATAATAAACTGACGACATGTGTTGTATTGCTTATTGAGTGTGTTTACTGCTGCTGCAATGGCAGCCGGTTCTAAGTTGTCTGCAAGCGTTAGGTAGACTCTCATTTCACACTGTTCGGTAGTGATTTCAGGTATTTTTGGATTAAAAGAGCAAACAGTCTGTACAATCCCTTCTCCTAAGTCCAGTGCAAGCAGCGCATTACAAATGATCAAGCTGTTATCATCTGGATAGCGTGTAAAAGAACAGAAGGTTATCGTGTTACTTTTTGTTTCGAATGCCACTGAATCCATTTTTTTGCTGAAGTAAATGTGCTGATCGTCTTCAGTGAAGATAAGGACATCATCACATGCGCTATACTTTTTAAGCTCGTTCGGTAACTTGATGAGATAATTGTAAAGTGTTGGATTTTCTAATTTTGGATCATCTACTAAAACTTTTCTTATGCCTCTTTGCAACGCAGCTTTCTTCTTTATCTCCTGATGTGCTGCGACTTGCTGTTCCGATAACATATTTATATCCTGGGATGCCTTTTGCGAAATATTTTCCTGCTGAATGGGATTAAATAAATTTGGTATTGGGGATGCTAAAAATTGATTAACTGCAAGGGAAAAATATTTAATTAATTCACCAAACATGCTGCCATCAGCACCGTGGATAGGGAATTTCTCCAGTTTTTCTTTTATTTTCTTGTTATTCGTTTCAATCGTTTTTCTTAGCTTAATGAAAGCAACTTGTTTCTCTGTTAATGCCGAAAAACGGATATGATCTTCTTGTGTATACGTGTGTGGCATAGTGTGATCTCCTGGTTTGTTATCTCTATTGTTTAAATGAAACTATCCTAAAAAGTAAGGCTAAGTGACCCTAGGGCTGTTTTTACAGCTGCGGCTGCTGGATTGGCTGGCGGCGCATTGTCAACTCGTGGCATAGGTGGTTTTGAACTTTTACCTGAAGATGGCGGTTGGTTTTTGCTACCGTATTGGCCCCACTCAGATACATTACCTTTTGATTGACCTGCTTTCAATCTAGGGCTGTCAGCAGGGGAAACTGATGTAGAGGATCTTGTTGAGCTATTTCCAACAAGATGTGATCCTGAACTTTGTGGACGATGATGCGCGGTATTAGAGAAGATTCTTGGCGTAGAGGGTCGTTTAGGAATCGCTACTGGTTCTGATGGGGGAAAATTGAGTGATGTCGATATGCCTAATGGTTGAGAATGTTGATCATCATCACCCTCTGGATCTGAGCCCTGAGAATTGCTTGAGCCTGAACCAGAACTTGAATGATGAGACTCATCAGAATGATTTGAAGTTGAACCAGAATGGCTAGAATTATTTGAGCCATGCTCTTTTTCAAGCAATGCTTTGGCATTCCCATCCGAGTTGGATCTTTCGGGCGGTGACATAATTGACACGGATCGCTTGTCTCTCTTTTTTTCTTTATTTTCTTTATGAAATTCTGCAGAAGAAGATCGGTTTAACTCTTCCACGCGCTGCTCGGGTTGTTTATTTGCGTCTTGAGTAGGCTCTTTTCTGGCTGAGTTTTGTGTGATTGTGTTTGGTGCGGTGTTCTTGTTTCTTGGGCTAAGTGGATTTAAAAGGTCTATTACCTTACCAAGATTGCTCGGCGTGGATACTTTAGGTGTGCCTGCTTTAGGTGTTTCCATTTTATTTGACTCAGCTTGAATTACTAGTGCCTTGGCGAGGTTAAGGAGCTGAATCACTGGTTTTTGCGGCGGATAAATAATTTTCTGTAAACTGGGAGATAAAGTGGGCTCAGGCTCCCCAATCAGCTGAAGTTGTCCCATATTCTGCATAATCATTTTTTCACATTCTTTATATTGCTCGGTTAGTGCATGGATAATCTCTTTTAGCTGCTTATGATTTAATTCAGACGATAAATTAATCTTCACTTCGCACTGTGCTTTGGATACTGAATTTGGTTTGATCATGCCGGGATTAACACAGGAAATAGTTGGCATGGCATCTAATTGCAAACTAGAAAGCCTTAAAACCAGTGCATTACAAACGATTAAGTTATGTAAGTGTGGATCGTAAAGCGTAAAAGAACAACTATACTGATCTGATTCTATTATTGTCTCTCCACTGAAATGGAGGTATTGCTCTTCTGCAGTGAAAGTAAGCGAAATATGCTCGATATCGAGTTCATGTTGAGAGGCTTGAATCGCATTTTCATGTTCCGAAAGTCTACGAGGCAAGCTAAGAAAATAGTGGTTTAACCATCTAGCTGGCCTATTATGCTGTTTAGCATCGCTTTGCGTCGTTTCATTCTCATGCCATACGTCTAACCATTGCAGTACTAGCTGCGCTTCTGTTTTCAGTAGAAAACATTGCCACTGCTGTTTTATTTTACTATCTATCTGTTGTTGCCATTGTTCCTGTTTTTGCTCCAGCTCGGACAACAGCCGAGTTACCTTATTGTGTTGCATCTCTTGCAATATGTCTCGCCACTCCTGTCTCTTCAACAGCAATTGCTGCAGTGTCTGCTCATTGTCAGCTTTCTCTTTCTGCTTCGCTTCTAGATCTCGCTGTAACTTCTGTTGTTCCTGTTTCTCTTGCGTTTGCCTTCTCAAAAATTCAGGTAGTAAGTTGTCCGGATCATTCTGTTTCAGCTGCTTATGCAGTGGTTGTAATTCCTCATCTAACAATTGCATCTGTTTTAGTCGTTTCTCTAGCTGATTAATATGCTTGAGTAACAACAGCAGCTCATTCTGTAATTCGCGTAGACCATCTGTTATCTCCCATATTTTCTCTTCATTTATCGATTCTTGCTTATGTTTTTCTTGCATTATCTGAAGAGATTGCTGTGTTTCCTGCTGTTGAGCCGCTTGCTGTTTCGTCTGCTGCACTTTTAACCGCTGCTCCATCCTCTCTACTTGCTTCTGCAGCTCTCCCAACAACCACCACCGCGCTTGCTTGAGTCTCTCTGGTTTAATATTTGATTTAATATTTAAATTAGAATAAGCAACAGAATAGGCTTGCGAAGCTTTACGGATATCTTCTTGCAGAATGAGAATAATCATTCTGATGGGAATCATTTTTGCCTGATGTTCGCTCAATCGTACTACATGCTCATGATCTTCCGTTGTATAGGGCATAGTTATCTCCTGATGTTAATCGCTCCATTATACGTGTTTTCTCGCTATATTTTTGCTTGACATGCTCACTTCCTAAGCTATAGTTAAGAAATCATCTTCAGACGGAGGCAGCGTAAGCTGCATGGATCATGCTCATCAAATCACAGCTTATTGGCGAGCTTAACAAGCACTTTCCCAGACTTTCTGAAAAAGATATTGCCCTGGCGGTTAACGGGCTTATCGAGTATATCAGCGAGCAACTGAGTTTGGGGCGGCGGGTGGAAGTGCGCGGCTTTGGCAGTTTTAATCTGCATTTTCGGCGGCCTCGGCGGGCGCATAATCCTAAAACAGGCGAAAAACTCATGACGCCGCCTAAATATGCAGTGCATTTTAGGCCGGGTAAAGAACTGCGTGAGCGGGTTAACGACAGTCGTCACATTCCCGTTGAGGCGATCTCAGAACGGGAATGGGAAGAGGAAAACTAGGTGATCGGTAGCGTTACGCCCCTTTGCCCCTGATACTTCCCACGACGATCCTTGTACGAGGTTTCGCACACATCATCCGACTGCAAGAAAAGCAGTTGCGCTACCCCTTCGTTCGCATAAATTTTCGCAGGCAAAGGTGTTGTGTTTGAAAACTCAAGCGTAATATGCCCCTCCCATTCGGGCTCAAGCGGCGTCACATTCACAATAATCCCACAGCGCGCATAAGTGGATTTGCCTAAGCAAATCACCAACACATCGCGCGGAATGCGGAAATATTCCACACTGCGTGCCAAAGCGAATGAATTGGGTGGAATGATACACACGTCACCTTCCATATCGACAAAGCTATTTGCCGCAAAATTTTTGGGATCGACAATGGCAGAATTGATGTTGGTGAAGATCTTAAACTCGCGCGAGCAGCGAATGTCGTAGCCATAACTGGATGTGCCATGCGAAACAATATGGCTTTGGCCATCATGTCGGATTTGTTGCGGCGCAAAAGGCGAAATCATCTCGTGTTCTTGCGCCATCTGGCGTATCCACTTGTCTGATTTAATACTCACTTTGGGTTTACCTCTATCTTGATGTTTTTTAAATGATGGGAATGATCTCTGGGACGATGGATGATTTCGTCATGCACTTTTTGGGCCAGTGCATTAAAAATCGCGCCTATTTCGGGATTCGTCGCGGCTAAAGTGCCGGCTTGACCGGTATCAGTTAGTTGATGCAACTGCTGATCGAAGGGGATGCTGGCCAGTAACGGTAGCCCATAGGCTTGTTTGAGTTTCTCGGCAGCACCTTCACTAAATAATTTGGTGATTTCGCCACAGTGGCTGCAGCGAAAGTGACTCATGTTTTCAACGATGCCTAACATCGGCACATTTAATTTTTTAAACATCTCACATGCTCGTCGCACATCAACCAGCGCAATATCCTGCGGTGTTGTCACCATGATGGCGGCCGTTACCGGCACTTTTTGACACATCGTCAATTGTACATCGCCGGTGCCTGGTGGGAGATCGATCACCAGATAATCGAGTGCTTGCCACGCGGTATCAAACGTCAGCTGCTGCAAGGCCTTGCCCAGCATCGGCCCTCGCCAAGCGAGCGGTACCGTGCCATCGATTAAATAGCCAATCGACATGGTCTGCAAGCCACAGCGCATAATAGGCTGCAGTTTGTGATCAGCCACTTGCGCTTTTTCATGCGCAGCCGCGAGCATCACTGGCTGACTCGGCCCATAAATATCGGCATCGAGCAACCCAACGCGCGCATGATGGCTTAGTGCAATCGCAAGGTTAATCGCAAGCGTCGACTTGCCAACGCCCCCTTTGCCAGATGCGATGGCGATGATATTTTTGACGTCGATCTTTGCTGTCACATGAACCTCCTCGGGTATTAAGCTGGTATACTCTACCATTTTTCGAAAAGCATCAGTAGCAACTTTGGGAGTGCTCATGACTAAACGCCACATCCTCGTCACCACCGCGCTGCCTTATGCCAATGGCGCGCCGCATTTGGGCCATTTGGTCGAGACCATTCAAAGCGATATTTGGGTGCGTTTCCAAAGAATGCAGGGGCACGATTGCCATTTTATCTCCGGTAGCGATGCGCATGGTACGCCGATTATGATTCAAGCCGAAAAAATGGGGATGACCCCTACTGCGCTGATCGAATCCATTCAAGCGCAGCAAGCAAAAGATTTCGCTGATTTTTACATCGAATTCGATCACTATGGCTCAACGCATAGTGAAGCTAATCGCGAGCTCACGGCAGCGATTTATCAAAAGCAACAAGCAGCAGGCAATATCAACAAGCGCGTCATTAAACAATTTTACGATCCCATAAAAAAAATGTTTTTACCTGATCGTTATATACAAGGAGAATGTCCGCGTTGTCATGCGAAAGATCAGTATGGTGATAATTGTGAAGTGTGCGGGGCAACGTATAGTCCCATGGAATTGTTGAATCCTTATTCGAGTTTATCGGGTGCGGAACCCATTGAAAAAGAATCAGAGCATTATTTTTTTAATTTGCAAGCATTCACCGATTTTTTAAAAACATGGACACGCACGGGGCATTTGCAAGCGCAAATTATTAATAAATTAGATGAATGGTTTAAAGAAGGTTTGCGTGAATGGGATATTTCACGCGATGCACCTTATTTTGGTTTTTTAATCCCAGGGACAACGGATAAATATTTTTATGTGTGGCTGGATGCGCCTGTGGGTTATATGTCTATTTTTAAAAATGAGGCTTTTTGGCAAGCGGATAGTGAAACAGAACTGTATCACTTTATTGGTAAAGATATTGTGTATTTTCATGCGTTATTTTGGCCAGCATTATTGCATGGTGCAGGCTTTCGCACACCAACGGCTATTTTTGCTCATGGCTTTTTAACGATTGATGGGCAAAAAATGTCGAAATCGCGCGGCACGCTGATTAAAGCGCGCACCTATTTAAATCATTTGCCAGCGGAATATTTACGCTATTATTTTGCGGCAAAATTAAATGATCGTATTGAAGATTTAGATATTCAATTTGATGATTTTGTCAAACGTATTAATGCTGATTTGGTGGGGAAATTTATTAATATCGCGAGCCGTGCGGCCCCTTTTATTACGAAATTATTTGCAGGAAAATTATCTAGCCAACTGGCAGAGCCAGCACTTTATGCTATTTTCGAAGCTGCAGGCGATGACATTGCTGCACATTGGGAGGGGAGACGTTACAGTCAAGCGATACGCGAAATCATGAGTTTAGCAGACCGTGCTAATCAATATATCGATGAGCAAAAACCCTGGGTGCTAGCTAAAACAGCGGAGACGGTGCCTAGTGTGCAAGCGATTTGCACTGTTTCACTGAATTTATTTCGTTTGCTAATGATTTATTTAACACCTGTATTACCGCAAACGGCAAAAGCTGTGGCGCATTTTTTAAATAGTGCACCACTGACTTGGCAAGATAAAGCAACACCTTTACTTGATCATGTGATCAATGAATATCAACCTTTAATGCAACGTATCGATCTTAAACAAATAGAGGCAATGAAAATGGCAGAACAAACAGAAAAACCAGCGGCACCGGAGCAATCTTCTTTTATTACAATTGAAGATTTTGCAAAAGTTGATTTACGCATCGCTAAAATTTTAGAGGCGGAACAAGTGCCTGAAGCGGATAAACTATTGCGATTAATCGTTGATATTGGCGAAGAAAAAACGCGACAGATTTTTGCGGGGATTAAAGCGGCCTATGACCCGGCAACGTTAATCGGGCGCCAAGTGGTGGTGGTTGCGAATCTTGCGCCACGCAAGATGCGCTTTGGTGTTTCGGAAGGCATGGTGCTGGCTGCGGGGCCAGGGGGTGCGGATATCTGGGTGATTACGCCAGATGCGGGTGCTGCAGCTGGGATGAAGGTGAAGTAGTGCCTGAGCAACATCGCCTCGCGGTGATTGATGAGGCTGCCTGTATTGGTTGCACCAAATGCATCGCCGCGTGTCCAGTAGACGCTATCATTGGCAGCAAAAAAGTTATGCACACGGTGATTGCAAGCGAATGCATCGGCTGCGAACTATGTGTTGCACCGTGTCCGGTCGATTGCATCGAGATGCAAGCACTAGCCCGCCCCTTGCCACTCGCACCAGCTGAACGCGAACATCGCCGCACCCGGGTGTTGGCGAGAAAGCAACGCCTTACCCGGAATGCTACGGGCAAGGCGCAGGATATTGGTACGGCGACGGCTGATAAAAGAGCATATCTTAGTGAGATGTTAGCTTAAGCTTTTAGTTCTTCTGTGGTAATGCAATGATTCTGACATTTCATGGTGCCGGACGTGGACAGTTTGCACAGGTGTTGTAAAAAAATTGAATCGGTAGGGCATCGTTTGCAAGAAGATTAATTGTGCCGCATTTAGCTGTATGAATCTCTCAGGAGATACTACTCTTGTGCGGAGCAGCTCGCGAATAGCAAAAAAAGATAACGCCCATAGATGTTCTTGACTACACATCAAAAATTGCTCAGCAGTGATTACTTTTTTATTTATTAAATAGTGAACGTCCGTTTGCATTAAGGTAATAATATGGTCATCGCTTAGTTGGAAAAATTGTGTAAATGAGATCTTCTTTGTTAAAAGCAAGTTACATACATATGGCTTATCCATATCCAACGCCTCTAGATGGAACTTGTTGAGAAAGATAAACTGTTCCTCGGTAATGGGTTCTTCACAACAAAATAATTTGATTACCTCTGGTTTTTTAGCAATTCTTATTTGCTCAGAACTAGCCCCTAATTGTGCTAAATTTGCTTCTAATAGGACGAAGCAAGCTTCTGGAATAGGCATGGTGTTTGAGGCAGGGGGCGTTTTTTGTTTAAAGCGGGACGGCAAAGTCATCTCCTTAAAAAGTAATATTTTTCAAGGAGATAAAAATATCACAGTTTCCTTAAGAGAAGCTTAAAAAAAGCCGTAGGGTGTTGTTTTTTAATGCAAAATAGTGGGAAGAGGCTGCTTAAGCTGCATTTCTTTTCCCATGTGAGGTGGCAATTGCAATGACAATGCCGAAGATTGCTAGCGAAATAATTGACAAAAAAACCAGCCGCGTCATTAAAGTAGCTATTTTTATAGCTACTTTAATCGAGGTGACTATGTCAGAATCTAAAACTGTTGGTAAAAGGGAGTTTATCCAACACACAAGTAAATACATCAAGTGGGTAGAGCAAGAAAATGAGCCGCTTGTGATTACCCATCACAACAAGCCTGACTTGGTAGTGACAAAAGTGAAGACAAAAACAATCAGGGACTTGCGTGGTTTTGCCAAAATCAAAGTGGTTGGCGATATCAATGAACCTGTTTTCCCGGGGTATGACGAATGGTGCTCTTAGATACATGTGCATTGATTGAACTATGCAAGGAAACACCCTGTTTTTCGAAAAAAACGACAGCTCTATTAGCAGAGTAACTGTCTATTTTATCGATTTCATTCGGTGAGATAGCTTACAAAATAAAAATAGGAAAGTTGGATATAAGAAATCAATCTGCAGCTTCACTACACGAGGAATTAAAACAATATCAGCATGTTGAATTAATATCTATTGGCGTAGCAGAATGGCTGGATAGTGTTTACTTGGACTGGCCATATCATAAAGATCCTGTTGATCGTGTGATTGTGGCTTACGCTATCCGAAAGCAACTGCCTATCGTGACGTCTGATCATGCTATTGAGCGATTCTATAAGAACGTACTTTGGTAGCTCCAATAAAAAAGGACACCGTGAGGTGCCCTTTTCATTAAAAACAGAACCCCCGCAACTGCGGGGGATATTGGGATGAGGTTGCTTATCTTTTGCCTATGCGAGGTGGCAATGCCGAAGGCTGCTGAGACTGCTGGTTATTGGACGAAGTCGGTATAACCGGCTGTGTTGTGCTCCATGGTTCGCTACGATGCCGCATTAAATATCTTTGATCCAATGAATCTTGATTATTCCTAGCTATCTCTATTAATTCAAGTTTTGTCTTTATTATACTCCAATCCCTTAATTTTCTACTAGCCGCATAGAAATCTATCATGTTTCTTTGATCTCTGGTGTTGGCTAGTGTATTAAGAATTACCCCTGTTTCTATTTCTTCGAGAGACGAATTACTTAGCGTGTTTTGGCTTTCTACTATAAAAAGATTATTTACATTTGTCTTTTGTTCGTTTTTTAAAGTGACTATTCTCAGGTTAATGGGATTTGCCTTATCCGTTGTATTGGCAAGTGTATCGGCAATGGCTTGCAATGTGGGTTCAAATTTGTCAAAGCCTTCTAAAAACAACTGCAATAACGTCTGAAATGTAGGCTTACTTGAAGAACTCGATGTTTGAGATTGTGCAGTGTTTATTTTCAGTTTTGCCTTTGAAAGACACTGAACAATTTCAACAATTTTATCGATATCTTCATTAGCGTTATACTGCCCTATCATCTTTTGCAAGCTATCTGCTAACTGATTAATAAAAGTGTTAATGAGCTCATTTAACTTTTCCTGTACTTCTTCAAGCAATTGTTGCGTCTTCAGTTCATTGCTATTAGGTATTGAAAGGCTATAAAGGATTTTGCACTGTTCTGTGAAGGCACCTACGGCGTTGCTGACAAATCCAGGTATAGAGGACAATTGATCCAATGCTACTGGTTTATTTCGTATAAGATCTTTAATGGTCTGTTGTGTTTTGCTATCAATGACATTGGCTGGTTTAGTGGATGAACGATTAGATATTGTCGTCTGCGTCTTTGGGAACCTTTCATCCAATGCTACGTCTTGATCTATTATAAATTGACTCAATTTTACATTTTGCTCTTTCCTAAATTGATTAAATGCTAATTTTTGACTTTCTATAAAATCTTTAAGATCCTGTTCTGTTTTGCTATCAATGATATTGGAGGGATGATTAGATCCTATCGTCAGTATCTCTTGATCCAACAATGCTGATTGTTGATCTGCTATATATTGATGCTTTGCTGCATCTTGATCTGCTAGCAATTGAGCCAGTGCTGTTTTTTGATCTGCTGTAAAGCGATCCTGTTCTACTTGTTGATTTGCTGCAAATTCATGCCGTGCTAATTTTTGACTTTCTATAAAATTTTTACGGTCCTGTTCTGTTTTGCTATCAATGATATTTGTTTGCTTTGATTTGAATAGACTAAACGTTCTAAACATTATCGTCTCCCCATTATTAGTTATTCGAAATGCCTATTTTACCACCACTTTATTAACAAAAGATGAACACTTTTCCCTTGCGCATCAGGA
>Ga0207129_1063_pt1 | contig 26164 bp, 27 predicted proteins | sample Alteio_BWMinHeat_15_FD_153517 | JGI IMG/M metagenome (GOLD analysis project Ga0207129, IMG submission 153517) | Enriched cells from forest soil in Barre Woods Harvard Forest LTER site, Petersham, Massachusetts, United States -... | ecosystem: Environmental > Terrestrial > Soil > Temperate forest >... | reverse complement strand
TGGTCGTGGTTGTTTCTTGACAAAAGCTTCAAACCCAAACATTCCAACTTCTTTTGAGCCGGTAAAAGCAATTCCATCAACAAGTGATCTTTCAAATATTGTTTTACCTACAATACTTCCTGTACCAGTAACAAAATTCAGGGCTGCAGGAGGAAGCTTGTGATAGATTGATTCTACAAATTTGAATGCTGAAAGTGGAGTGTCGCTAGATGGTTTGAGAACTGCAGAATTACCCGTAATGAGAGCACCCGTAGTCATTCCAATTGCAATAGCAGATGGAAAATTAAATGGAGATATGATTCCCCAAAGACCATATGGTTTGAGTACGCTTCGTGTCTTTTCATTTGGACTGGTGCTCTTTGTTTCCTTAGAAAAGCCTTGATTCAATTCAAGCTGTTCTGCATAAAATCTAAGAAAGTCAACTGCTTCATCTACATCCCCCATAGATTCAAGGCGATTTTTACCGTTTTCAAATGTCATTATAGCAGCGAGTTGGAATTTATCAGAAGACAAAGTTTTAGCACATTCTCTAAAGATTTCAACTCTTTTTTGATAAGATACTTGACTCCATCTTGAAAAGGCATCCTTTGCAGATTCTATAGCGTGAAGTGCATCTTCTTTTGTTGCCAATGGAAAATTTGCAATAACAATTCTGGCATCAGCTGGAGATCGTACTTGAAATTGATTATCAGAGTAAATTTCTTTTCCTCCTATTATCATCGGATATTTTTTGCCAAAATCTTTTTTTACCACATCAATTGCTTGATCAAATTTCCTGTTGAATTCATCAGTTGAGTTATTTAATACTGCACTAGCCCAAGTTTTTTCATTTTCAAACACGGCAATCTTATGTATCTGTACAATAAATTAGCTCCTAATTTTCTTAGCCATAAATGAAAATAGCAGTGTGTTGTAAGTATACTATACATGCATAGAATATGCAAACGCTGTAAAACCGAATATGATGATAATGGGTATCCTGTCTGCAATTATTGTTTGAAAGTATTAGACAATTACGAATAAGATTTAGGCGAAAATGGATTACATCTTAGCTTGTACACTAATCTGTTTTAAACGCTAAACATTTTATGCTTGTATACAAAGTGTGCTTATGCTAAATACTGTCTATATTGACGCATTAAAAAAACGGGAGGCGACACTTTCTATTTTAAAAGGAGAAAAATTTGATCAGATCATAGAGGAAGCCAAGCACAATTGGATAGATTACATACCACAGAAGCAGGATTGTGAAATTGCCGGGATAGATAGTAGCTACAACAGCACAAAATTTCAAGGGTTGGAACTTTGGGTAGTTACGGCAGTAGCTATAAAATCAGATAGTACCGTGATTTCAGAATTTCATAATCATGGTCTAGGTACACCGTCACCTGAACTTGAGACACAGGCCAGTAAAATGGAAATAGATGCCTGTACCTCATCTGTAGATAAAGCCGATGTAGTGATATTAGATGGTTCATTATATTCTCAGTTTCTAACCAGACAGTCCGCCCTTAGTTCCATGATTACAGCAGCCATTAAAAAGAGAAACAATGTAGTATTCATATCAAAAACTTCTTCGGCTAGAAAACAATTTGAAAGACTTGGTTCTTTGGCAGGAGATATTTTTTACTATAATCATGCCATAAAGAAATCAGGTTTTAGTAAAATTTTTGTGGACAAAGAATTAGGACCCGGCAAAGTTATTTCATCAACATATGCAAGGTTAAGTGAGTCTACACCATTGATAAAAATCGAATTATTTGGATCTGATCATGATGAAATAGAAGTCAAATCACTTTTAGATAGATTATGTAAAAATAGCGTTTCTGGATATCCGTACGCCTTAAAGCTCGCACACAACAAATGCAAAATAACGCATACAGATCTTGCACGACTTGTTAGTCTATATGGACTAGGAAATGAAATTGGATCAAGGGAGGTACTAGGATGACAATTGGAGTTGTGATAGGAGAATCAAAACCAACCGAAGTTACCGCACAATCATCTAAACCACTTGCTGTAGGAGAATATGTCATCATTGATTCACAAAATGGAAAGCTACTCGGATTAGTAGAAAGATCAATTGTTTCAAGTGATGCACTAACAGATGTACGAAACTTTGACGAAGCTATAGAAAGTAAAGAGGTAGCATCTCTTAATTCTCGCGATAAAAACTATAAAGTAAAAATAGGAATTCTTGGATTTTTAGACAAGTTACAAAAAGGACAGGCTGTTTTACCTGCAATTCCTCCATTACCAGGATCTTCAATACTTGATGCAACTGAAAATGATTTGGGAATAATATTTGCGCCAAAGGAAAATGAATGGATTAGAATAGGCGCACTTCTTAGAAATTCAGAAACTGAAGCCAAAGTAAACCTGAACAAAATTGTCTCAAGACACATAGGCATACTTGCTATGACAGGCATGGGAAAAAGTAACCTGGTATCACTCATAGCTAAGCAGATAGCAACACTTCAAGGAACGCTAATAATTTTTGATTATCACAATGATTATGAAAATCTGAATCTGCCAAAAATCAACATAATGACAGCTAAAATAAATCCAAGATTATTACAAGCAGACAAGCTTGCTGAAGTAATAGAGATTAGAGAAAATGCAGACAAGCAACAAAGAGCATTACGTGAAGCGTTTACTGATTCAGTCAAACAAGCAAAAGATTTCTGGACGGCATTAGAAGATAGTGTTTCATCGTTTGGACATACAACAAAAGGATATGCCGATAGTGCAAGTCGAGTTCTTGACAAGATTGATGATGCAAAACATAGATTTTCTGATATTTTAGATCCAGATTGTGGTGATCCTGTTGATTTGATAAAAGAGGGCAGAGTTAACGTACTAAGTGTTGCTGAGCTAAGTGAGAGACAAGCAAATGCAGGTTTAGCATATTATCTGCAAGAATTGCTAACAGATAGAAAAGATGCATGCTGGGCAAAAAGAGGGAAAGAATCTTCAAGAAAGAACAATAAATTTTCTGCCCCTATTTTTGTAATAATTGAAGAAGCACATGTTTTTATTCCAAAAGGTGAACACACTGACACAAAATACTGGGCATCCAAAGTTGCAAGAGAGGGAAGAAAGTTTGGAATTGGACTTGGCATTGTATCTCAAAGACCTCGAAACATTGATCCAAATGTATTAAGCCAGATGGGTTCTCTTGCCATAATGAAAATTGTACAAGATGATGATCAACAACAAATTGCCTCAGCTGCAGAATCACTCAGCAAGGATCTGCTTTCTCAGTTGCCATCTTTGAACATAGGTGATGCTGTTCTAATAGGACAATGGGTCAATCTACCAGCAATAGTACACATTGATGAAGTAAAAGGAAAGACGGCAGGTTCCGATCTAAATGCAGTATCAGAATGGGCAGAATCTACAAAGTTCAAAGAAATTGGCATTGAATCAACTAGAGGACTAATCCAAAAAGACCTATTGATGGACTAATGATTTTCTCTCATATCTCAGACACACATTTAGGGTTTGTACAATATCATTCAGAGGAAAGAGAAGACGACGTATATTCTGCGTTTAACCAAGCAATTGACACTTCAATAAATGATCATGTAGATTTTGTAATTTTTGCAGGAGACATATTTCATGTGCCAACTCCCAGTGGAAAGGCAATCTTAGTTTTAGCAAATGCACTAAAACGCTTAAAACGAAATAATATTGATTCTTTTTTCATTCTTGGCGAGCATGACATCAGTAGAATGCGTGCAACACCAATACCATTTGTTTATCACAATTTGGAATTTTCTAAATATATTGGAAATGGAAAACCATTCCAATACAAAGACATCATGATTTTAGGATATGATAAACGAAGAAAAAATGAAATTCATACCTTTGAGCAAGATTTTGCAATAGCCGATATTGAAGCAAAGAATCACACAGGTCATAAAATCCTTGTATTACATCAAGGAATTACAGAGATCAACAAGTTTGCAGGAGAATTAAATTCTACAGATCTTCCAAAGAACTTTACATATTATGCCATGGGGCATCTCCATGAGAGGGAATTAAAAAAATTCAACCATTTAGGCGGGCCTATAGCATATCCAGGCTCCATAGAACTTACCTCAAGTGAAGGAATTAAGGAAACACAAAAGGGATTTTATGAGGTAGACATCTCTACATCTGAAGCAAAACCAAATTGGATAAGACTTGATACTAGGCCTCAATATTCAGTTAGAACTAGTTTTGAAAACCTGACACGTGAAGTAAACAACTTATCAGAAAAAATACAGTCATTTTCAAGAAAACCAATAGTTGAAATAAAAATTCACGGAGACAACATAGAGACTGACCTTGTCCAATCTCAAATTTCTAGACTGTTTCCTCTTACACTACGATGTTTGTGGAAAACAATAATGTCAGAAGAAAATGAAGGTTCAGTGTTTATTGACAAGCCTGCAAAAATTGATGATGAAATGTTAAAGCTTGCAAAAGACATACTAAACTCTGAAAGTCTGGCAAATTTTGCAATTAATGATCTACTTCCACTTCTTTCAAAAAACCAGATTGGTGAAGCGAATCATTTGGTAATTGAAAACTTTAACCAATTCAAAAAGGGTGTAAAAAAATGTTAAACGAAGTAGAGCTTGGTAATTTTCTTTCCCATTCTAATACAAAACTGGGATTTAACAAAGGTGTAACAGTCTTTGTTGGCCAGAACGGAGCAGGCAAATCAAGTATTATAGATGGAATAACATTTGCACTATTTGGTCAACATACTAGAAATTCTAACAAGGGATTGGTTCGTCGTGGTGCAAATCAGGCATATGCCAAGGTGAATTTCTCCATTTTAGATAGACAGTTTGAGGCAATACGCAAAATTGATTCAAAAGGAACAGTTTCTGCCCAGTTTTTTGAGAAAAAAAACGATGCTCTCATACCGCTTGCATCAGGAGAAAGAAAACAGTTTGGCGAATCCATGACAAAGACAATTGAATCTTTGATAGGAATGGATTTTGATAAGCTCAAGGTAGCATCAATTGTTCAACAAGGGGAACTTAATTCCATAATTAATGCAGATCCAAAAAAATTCAAGGAATTAGTAAATGCCATTATCGGAATAGATAAACTTGATACAGCATTTGAAATAATGAAAGAGGTTATAGAAAACTTTCGTATTTCTATAAAAGAGAGATTAGAATACGACGACCGAGATATTGAAGGCCTGAAAATTAAAATTGATTTTCTTACAAAAGAGATCAATCTAGCAAAGCCACAAAGAGAGGAAATGATCACACGAAAGACAATACAAGAAGAAGAATTAGTTCAATTACAAAATAAGATTGACTCAGAATCTACAAAAGAAATAAAGATAAAAGAGTTAGAAACAAGAAAGTCAGAACTTGTTCAATATGTAAAAACTGCAATCACTTCTCTTAAAAAAGAAATACAGGAAAAAGAGAAAAAATTCTCCGATTGTGACGGATGTTTTAACCATATATCAACTAAAAAAGAAACTGAATCACAACTAGCAAAAATGGAAATCGAATTAGAATCATCAAGAAGAGAGATTCAAGAATTTGTAGAAAAGATAGGCAAACTTGGTGGCCAAGAGGAACTTGCAGGTAAGCTAAAACTACAAGATGGAAAATGTCCAGTCTGTGACTCCAAAGTAGAAACTCTTAATCCTCTTTTTGAGGAAGAACATATTAGCAATGAAATTGCAAAAATACGAAATGAAATAGACTCATTAACAAAATTAGAAAAAGTAAATCATGAGAAAAAACACATTCTTGAACAAAATCTGCAAAAGGCCCTCAATGCGGAAAGGACGCTCTCAATACATGGGATAAGACAGCCTCAAGAATTATCACACCTAAAAGAGGAAATATCTATATTAAAAAACAGTATTCAGAAAATCCCATCGCAGTTAAATCCATCAGAAAATCTTATACATTTAGCAATAGACCCACATTCTGAAACATTATGTAAAACAATACTGACACTTCAAGAAGAAACAGGCGGATTTGATCTAATTAAATTTAAAAATCTAAAAATTTCTTTTGATCAAAAACGTAAATCACTTAGTATGATAGAACAAGAAATCGGTGCAATAACACAAAAGATACAGACAGCAGAAGAGCAACAAGAAAAAATCTCTCAAGCATTAGGAGAACTTGTTTTAGTAAAAAAATATGTTTTACAATTAGAAGAAATACGAAGTCAGATTTTTAATAGAGATGGACCTGTTGCAACAAGTTTACGATCATGGGCACTAAACTTGATATCGCAAAAGGCATCAGAATATTTGTCTGCATTTAACGTAAAGATTCAAAGAGTTCTGTTACAGGAAAAAGCCAGAGATGTAGGAATTTCATGTTATTCTGGAAATACAGTTCTGGAACTTGATTCTTTAAGTGGTGGTGAAAAAGTTAGTGTAGCATTAGCTCTGCGACTTGGAATGGCACACGTTCTAGGTTCCTCTAATCTTAATTTCATAATACTTGACGAACCAACTACACATTTAGATGAAGAGCGAAGAAAATCACTTGTAGGTATTCTTTCTAATGCATTTGAAGCTAATCTAGCTGCAATATCTCAGTTTATTATAATTACACATGATTCTGAAATATTTGAAAATTCTAATGTTGACACAATATACAATTTTGAAGCAACTCCTGAAGGAACAAAAGTAATACCTCTCTAACCGCCAGTTAGCTTGGCAAATCTTTCATTTTTGCTTAATTTTTCCATAAATTGCAAATTAGAAAGAGCAACAACTGCAGATTCTCGTACTGGCTCGCTTGAATCTTCAAGAGCTCTTTGTAGTGTTTCTTTTGCTTCCTGAGAACCTATCACACCAAGCGCAATGGCAGCTTCATGTCTTACAAAGAAGCTAGGATCGTTTTTGACTGCATCTTCAAGTGGTTTTATTCCACTACGATAACACATCTGACCGAGCGAAAACGCTGCTTCATGTCTTACGAGCTCGTTTGAATCATTTTTTAAAACAGTGGCAACATGTGGAACCATTTCCTCTCCTCCAAAATCTACCAGAATGCATACTGCTCTTGTCCTTATGACAAAGTCTTTGTGATCTAAAAGATGCATAAAATACTCTTTGTCTTTTTTTTCATACCTTTCTTCCATTTCAGATAATAATTCTAAGCGTATACTAGGAATAACTTCCATGCACACAATTTTATAAGCGAATATTTATTCATTGATAACATGGCACGCTTACGATATTGGAAGCTTTCCACAGATGAGTTTAGACAAGCACAGTATGATCCAAAAAAAGTACTAGTATGGGAAATAAAATGTACAAAGGACGATAAAGGGACACACTTTGGAGTATTTTGTTATAGAAATGGAACACCTTGGGAATATACTTCAGTCCATGGAATAGTATTCCATTATAACATGATAAAGCGTGACGAAGTAGAAAAATTAGCCAAATTCCTAAAGGGCAAATTTGGTGGAGAGCAAGCAGAAAAAGGAGAACGTGTATTTTTGAAAGGTTCTAGTGAAATATACTTACCAAAAGATATTGCTGAACTTGCTGCAGAGCTTGAAAAAACATTTGAAGTAAGTACCGAGCTTACTGTAGAGCTTGAGAACTTTTCAGTACCAGAACAGGAAAAAAGCAATCTACCTGCAAATAAAATATTGCCTATCCCCGGACAATAAATATAGAAAATTAATTCTTTTTAGGAGTAATCTTGAACAATATCCAACCACTTGACATGATTACTATACCAATTACCCATGTGGAGTTTGTGTCATATCCTTGAATTAATCCTATAATTACAACTACTAGTCCCATTATCATCAGAGGAATCGCAATCCAGAGAAGTTTATTTGCTTTCTTCGGTGTTTTTTTAACCAATTTCTTACATATTTCGTTCCTAGGACACATTATAAGATTTGTCAGATGGCAACATACGGAACAGACAACCCGACATGATAAAAGAGAATTAATATGGTTTTGAGCATTTTCTAACATCCAATGGATGAACTAAAACAAATAGGAGAACATCTGGATGAGCTTAGAAAACGCGTACTTAGAATGGTCATTGCAGTTGGCATAATCACGTTTTTCATACTTGGTTTTCATCTGACACCTTTTGTTTACAATGGAACAACATTGTATTATCCAAACCCAAATCCGTTTGACAACATGGCAGCACAAGTTACTGTAGCAATGAAACATCAGTTACTACCATCAACAGTACAACTAATCCAAACAGCACCAGGTCAGGCATTTTTTGCCCAATTTTATGTTGCCGTTGTACTTGGCATAGCAATAGGAATGCCAATAATTGTAAAAGAATTCATCGGATTTTTAGCTCCAGCGTTTGACAGAAAAGAAGTTAAGATAATTAGATCCATGACAATCCCAGCTGTTTGTCTTTTCATTGCTGGATGCATTTTTTCATATCTTTTTGTCACGCCTTACATCTTAGAATTTCTTTACAAGTATGGTCAATCATCAGAGCTATTGACTTTCCTTAATGTTGTTGACTTTATTACATTTGTATTACAATTTCTTTTATCATTTGGTGTTTCATTTCAGCTACCGTTGATAATGTATGTAGTTTCGGCATCAGGATTAGTAAGCGAAAAGTTCTGGAGAAAAAATATCAGATATGCCATAATAATTATAGTAATTCTGGGTGCAGCCATAACTCCAGATGGGAGTGGCATCACTATGTGGTTTGTTTCAGGCCCAATGATGGCACTGTATCTCATAGGTATGTTTTTTGCTGAACGTCGCGCAAAACATATTGCAACACTTAAATCTTAAGCTGCCCAAATAATACACATATGGGTTATGAACAAATCCTAATAGTAGTAATAGTTATAGGCGCACTAATTTTTGGTGCAAAAAAGATCCCAGAGCTTGCTCGCACATTTGGCAAAGCAAAAGGCGAGTTTGAGAAGGGAAGATTAGAGTCTGAGAAAGAACTAAAAGACTTTAAAGATAAAGAAGATTTAAAATAAAAAACGCTTTTTTATCCACAAGAAAGAGATTACCATATGATAAAAAGATCAGACATTCAGAAAATTGTCAACGAATATTCTGATCTTACCGTAGGCACACTTGGCAGTCATTCTGCACTTGAAATAATGGATGGTGCAAAAGACGAAAATTTGCAAACTGTAGTTGTGTGCCAAAAAGGACGCGAGATTCCATACAAAAGATTTTCCAGACTTGCAGATGAGATCATAATCCTAAATAAATTCAAGGAGATGCTTTCTCCAAAAATTCAAGCTCGTTTGCGTGCTTCAAACACCATAATTGTACCACACAGAGCACTTACCGCTTATCTTGGATATCCTGGCGTTGAAAATAATTTCAAAGTACCAATATTTGGAAATAGATCATTGTTTCAAGCAGAAGAACGTTCACATCCAAAGAATCAATACTATCTGCTTGAAAAAGCCAAGATAAAACATCCCAAACTTTTCAAAAACCCAAAGGACATAGACAGACCTGTTATTGTTAAGGTACAGGAGAAATCTCGTAAACTGGAGAGAGCTTTCTTTAATGTTTCATCATATTCAGAATACAAAGACAAGGCAGAAATCAAGATTGGGCGCGGACTTGTTTCAAGAGATGCGTTAAAAAGTGCAAGTATTGAGGAACATGTGATAGGGACATACTTTAATTTCAATTACTTTTACACTCCAATCTCAGATGAAGTTGACTTTCTAGGCATAGAGAGAAGATTGCAGACAAACATACATGATTTTACTTCACTTCCTGCTAGGCAGCAACTTGAAACAAACATAGAACTACAAAATATAGAAGTGGGTCACACTCCCGCAAGCATAAGAGAATCACTTTTGGAAAAAGTTTTGGCTGCAGGGGATAAATTTGTCAATACCGTCAAAAAAGAATATGCCCCTGGAATCATCGGCCCATTTTCATTGCAAAGTGTAATCACACGAGATTTGGAAATTGTAGTGTATGATGTGTCACTTCGAGTTCCTGGAAATCCAATTCTTGCCACAACTAGTCCGTATACAAAATACAAGTACGGAACTACATTTGGAGTTGGAAGAAGAATTGCAATGGAGCTCAAACGAGCTCAGCAAGAAGGAAGATTAGACGAAATAGTTACCTAGGCTTCCATCTTTTCTTTTAGAAGATTTTTTCTTACTAGGATTGGAATATTATAAAACGATGCAAGTGCTATTGCATCAGAAGCACGATAGTTTCTCATAACAAATTCATTTTTTCCAGTAAAGTATAAGTTTGCACGCAATACGTTTCCACTTTCATAGACTTTAATTCTAACCAAGAGCAATTCGTTTAATTCAGAAATTTCTTCAATCATGTTGTAAATTGTTGGTATTGAATCTCTTTGCCCTTCAACAAAATTGGTTATGTGTCTAGCTACCTCACCCGAAAAGGCTCTCATGTGAAACTCCTTTCCGTCGTCTGATCTTAGAATCAGTAGACCCTCTACGCCATAGGGATCAACAAACCCTACATACGTTATTTTCGTGTCAACATAATCGGAGTCTTGAATCTCATTGATCTTCACGATTAATTTCTATCACTCAATCATTGCAGATAAATCCTTTGGAAAAAACAGATACAATTTAATGTCAGCAAGGATCGCATCGAAATATTGGAAAAACAGGCTACAATGCATCGCTCTTATCGTGCCTTGATAATTGTAGGTCTTGTAGCAATAGCTGTTTCGTTTTTAGTTTATGCAAGAAATGATGCAGTTTCAGTTACACCTGCTGCAATGCCCGCACTAGAAAGACTTGCCATATCTACATACGTTATTCTTTTCATGTCATTTGGCGCAATAGGCTGGGGATTGTATAGATTCTACAAGATCAAAATAGCAGATAATAACAATTCTATCTCTTCAATTATTGCAAATACAATAAATAACAAACGAGCAAAGCAAATCTTTGTTGCAAGTGCCATAGGTTATGGAATATTTTTTGCATTTGCTTCTGGAATAATATTATACAAACCAGAACTAAACGCTACCGATTATGGATTTCCAGTTCCACATGCTGAAATTGCATCATGCTGTGATCTTCCAGGATACATGCCAATGATTCTAGCCTTTTTTACAGAACATGTTGGTTTACAGATAATTCCTTTGAATTTTGTTTTGCTAATAGTGGTTTCTTTTCTGGTAGGTCTGAATTTTACCATATCTTCAAAAACATTTACCATGTCAAGAAAAGGAAAAAGTCTTGGAACTTTTGGTGCCATAACCGGACTCTTTGTAGGGTGCCCAACATGTGCAGGTACTGCATTTACAATGCTTTTTGGCCTAGGGGCTGGGGCTACTGGAGTCACATTATTTTTGACAAGCTATGAGGCACAACTCCAAACTATTTTTATTGCCATATCAATTCCAATCTTGCTTCTTACTCCTTTTATCATGGCAAGAAACATCAGAAAAGCCAGTTTAGGTAATTGTGCAATAGATTCTAAACAATGATCTTTGTAACTTGAGGCGTCTTCCAGTCCCCAATGTTATAACCATCACGCCTAAGATATTTTAGAGTAAGCTTGTAGACTAGCTCATCGTGATCAACAGTTTCCAAAATTTCTGTCCATAAAACAACTCCTGTTTCATTAATTTTTTTGGCAATCTGTACAGAAACTGTTTCAGCAATCTGCCTACATTGATCAAAAGTCTTTCCATTTTTGTATGCACGTGTTCTTGTATCACAACTGTCCATGTCATTGTTTATACATGGTTCAATAAAAAACATCTTTTACGTATAGAATAATAATTAGATACAATACAAATTATTAGTTTAGAAACTATGATTTCAATAAATCCGCTGCAAGTTTTTTTATGGGCATTCAGACGCAGAGAGCGTGATGTTGTAAATCTTTACAATTCATTATCTCCGCTAATGCAACTTGCTACTGATAACAACATGCTTAATTTTGGATATTGGAAAAATAATCCAGCAGATCCACTTGGGGCACAAAATGAACTGTGTAAACTAATTGGGGAGATTTCAGATCTGGATTCTGCAAATATTGTCATAGATGTAGGAAGTGGTTTTTCTGCACCTGCAACATATTGGAAATCACAATATGGAAATATCAACATCACATGCATAAACACCAATTTTCAACAATTAGTGTTATCAACAAAATTAGTCAGTAACAACATTTCAGATATGAAAGAGAATTCGTATGCTCTTTTACAGACAGATGATATTAGATTTGTAAATGCAACTTCTACCTCCTTACCTATTTCTGACAGTTCTGTAGATAGAGTAATTGCTTTAGAGTCTGCTCAGCATTTTAGGCCACTAAGTCAATTTATCAAAGAATCTAAAAAAGTGCTAAAAAATAATGGCATACTCATACTTGCAATACCAGTTATTAAAATTCCGTCAAAACTAGCATCATTTATGAAACTTGGGATTCTTTCACTAACATGGGCGTCAGAACACTACAGCTTGGATTATGTCAAAACCACGATAATTAGAGATGGGTTTCATATAGACGAGACTCAATCAATTGGTCCTTATGTGTATGAACCCTTGGCTGATTATTATATAAAAAATAGAAAATATCTTAGAGAAAAAATTTTGAAGAAATATCCTTCTTATCTTGAAAATATTCTCTACAGATCATTATTGAAAATGAAGCAAGTATCTCAAAAGGGAATCATTGATTATGTATTGATAAAATGTAGACCAAATGACATCAATCAGGAATAGATTTGACAGAATGACTTGTAATTGTGATAAAATACTCACGAATGTTTAAAGGACTTGCATAGTTCCATGATATGATGAATTACAAGACAATCTACATGTTCTTGGCAATATCCATGCTTCTCATTCCAACATACATCTACCAAAATTCAGAGGCAACATCAAAGGGAGCAGTTGTCTTTACAATTAGAGGGTATGAAAATCTAAAAATTCAAAATGGTTTAACAATCCAAGGCAATAACTATACCTTGACTGGACCAATAAACAATGTTAAAACAACTACAGTCACTACATTTGAACAAGTAAACATAAAACTCCACATGTGGGATAAATTGGGCGCTAATCAAAAAAAACATGTTACGTTATACATGAATCTGAATGGAGCATCAAGAGAAATCAAAGATAGCGACACATACATAATATTTGATTCTGGCGAACCACTACAAATTGTTGATCCACACAAACATTTTGTAGAAACAACCATTTCTACATCAAACAATGGCAATTATATCACTCTAAATTATGACATTGTTTTTGTAAAATCAATGCAAAAATCTGATCTTATAATAAGCGCTTGGGATCAAAGCAGATATGTTGAAAACACCAAAGTGGTAAATGCCCTTCAAGTAAGATAGTCATACCATTGATTTTTTCAGTTTAATTTGTTTATTATATAAAAAGCATGCACTCATCAAAGAATAAAAATTAATATTTTCAAAGATATAGGTGTTAAAGATGGGTCTTTTTAAGAAAAAAGAAGTTGTTGAAACAAAATGTAGAGAATGCGGTTTGGAGTTAAACGATTCTGAGAGATTAGAGAGGCATATGAAAAAAGCTCATCGCCATCCTTCCCAAAAAAACTTTGACGAACCAAGCAGTGGCGGGGGAATGTGGTAAAAATAATTGGTCGCCCTCGAGATACTAAATAATCTGATAGATTTCATAATTTCAACAATTTCTGGTTCTGGATATATTGGCATATTTTTGCTTATGATTGCAGAAAGTGCGTTAATACCAATTCCAAGTGAAGTTGTCATGCCATTTTCTGGATATCTTGTTGCCTCTGGCAAGTTCAATGTAGCAGGTGTAATCATTGCAGGCTCTATAGGAAATCTAGTTGGTTCACTTATTGCATACTACATAGGCCTTAGACTAGGGAGAGAATTTATTTTAAGATATGGAAAATATGTTTTACTTCGAAAAAGTCACCTTGAACTTACAGAATCATATTTCAAAAAATATGGAGATAGATCAACTTTCATAAGCAGGATGTTACCAGCTGTTCGAACTTACATTTCATTGCCAGCAGGAGTAGCAAAGATGAATCTCAAGAAGTTCATCATATACACTCTGATTGGCTCTATAATTTGGAATTCAGCTTTAACATACATAGGAATACAACTTGGCCAGGAATGGAAAAATATTCTACACTATTCAAATTACTTTGATGGAATTGTAATAATTGGTGTAATAGTTACCATTGTGATCTTTTTGCGAAGTAGAAGAAATAAACCTACGAACACACCTTGAATTAACGTTCCTTTAATCGCTGCAGTTCTTCAAGAATAATTTTCAAAACTTTATCATTATCAAGCAACACATATGGAATTTCATTTTCTTTACAGCCATTACCAACTTCTGTATCTTCTGTTACCACAACCATACCATTTGCTTCTGCATATTTTATAATAGAATAATCACTTTGTAATTTCTTTCCCTCCGCAATTAGTTTTTTAACGCTATATGCTTCATAACCAAATTCTTTTAATTTTATATCAAATCCATCATACATTGCATCTACAAGTATTTTCATTTCTTTATACCATAGATTTGAAAATTACTATTTGTACGCTTTGTTTGTATGATCATCCTAGAAGAATAAAGAGATTAAAAAGAACAGAAATACAGTTTTAGAGAATGAATTTTTATAATTAGGTTTGAATTAGCCATGTAAAATCATCATAGTACTATTGATGATATATAGCTAAATGAAAGTTACAAAAACGCTGATACTGTTCACAAATAAGTGTATATAAGTGAGATTTTTTCTATTGCCACATGATAAAAGCTCTAAGTGTAGCAGGTTTACAAACAGATGGAACGCCTTTTAAAAAACCAAGTATTCAGCTTGAAGAAGCAATCCGAGAAATATCACACGGACATTTAACGTGGATTGAATGTGTCGTAGATAATATTGTTAGCGATACTCCTACCGTTCTTCAAAACCTTGGAATTACAATGGATCCTTCAGTTCTTCTTTCAGGATATGTTTCAAGCTATGAAGACAAAGAAGATACACTTGGCCTGATGCTTCCGTTTGTTATAACTAGTGCAAACAAAACCCAAACATCACCTCTCTTGATCTTCTTAAAAAAAGATCTTGTTGTTACAATCCATGATGATTATGGTGGAAAGATAACAAGACTATACAACTATTCAGGAACATTATTAAGAAAACTTCCAAAGGAACCAGAACAGTGGACTGATAGACAGACTATACTTTTAGCAAGAATAATTGATGAGCTAAGTGAGACAAACTTTTCCATTTTGCGTTTAATAGTAGAAAGGGCAGAACAATTTGAAATTGATCTTGCCGGTTCTAGACAAGTAACTCGAGACATTCCACTTGAACTATCTGATATGAAAACATCGCTTCTAACTTTCCTTAATGCAGTCTGGGCTACCTATGATACTGTTCACAACTTGAAATATGGTGATGCTGAAATGGTTTCAGATGATGAACCTATTCTTGCCAAGTTTGAAGTCATTCTTGGAAGATTAGACAGACAGATCCAAATGTCAGAAAATGTCATGCAGATGGTGGCTACCGGAGCTAATGTAATTCAAACCGAAGTGACAAACAAAGTAACCATTCTTATCATTTGGTGGACAGTAGCTGGAACTGCTGAATTGGTACCTAACACAATTGCAACTGTTTTTGGTCTTTTACCAGGTCATGAACAATTATTCCCTTGGTTACTTAGCACAATAGTTGTATCAGCTGGACTTGCGACAGTTGTAGCATATCTGTATGTGAGACGCTTCTTTGGACATACTCTTAGTATGAACAAGTTAAGAGGACTAAGAAAAAGATTAGTAAGATCCCATTAAGTTAAAAAAATACGAAATATGATCATTAGGATCAGATTTATCAAAAATATATATTAATTAAATTGAGGTTAAGGTGTTGTTCCCCAGCCTCGTGCAACTAGTGCTTGTGCAATCTGAGATGTTACACAGGCAGGTGAGCCATCTTCTATCTTTATAACTAAAGAAAATCCTTGATCACATTGCACCGTTTTTGCAGGAGTACCTGACTTGAATTGCTGCAACGGAGATAATATTTTTTGTATTGGTGGTGGACCACTAGTCATATTTCCAGTCATATTTTTGCTCGCATCAACAGTTGCATTCGTCTGTACATTAGCAGTCATGTTAACATTATCAGCATATGCACTATTCAAAAAGCCAATTACACCAAGAGCAGTTACTGCAGACAGACTTGCAAATAAAATCACATAAGACAAAAATCGAAGGTTATTATCCATAAAAACGTGATGTACATATGACTATTAAAAGAGTTTCTATAATTATCGGTTGAGTATTTTGACAAATATATAAGAAAAAGAGCTACAGATCTTTCTGTTTTATTCCACTTGTTTCGATCTCATACCTAAGTGGCGGTGGCAATTCATGATACGCCTTGTCCACCAGAACCTTAATTTGATCATCTGGGACCTTTACCAACCGAAGCAAGTTACCACGCTGATGTGCATATGCATTCTTCCAGAATCCAGCACCATCAAACGTACCTATTTTTGGCAGATATTTAGAAGATTTCAAGTGTTTCTAGCATTAGTATGCTTGTACATCAACTTTTTGCCAACAAAAAACCTGATCTCTTCTCAAATTGGTAAAAATCAAGATTCATAAACAGAGTCATCTACTATACGAAGAATTACGGAGAAATGTATGAAAAATTTTGGTACTCTAGAATATGTTCTTGATCGGTTTTCAAGAAATTGGAGCTGGAAAGTAACCGGGCCTCGTGCAGTTATAATGGTATCAAGAGTAATACCGCAATCATGGTATGGAGACGGTCCTAATGAAGCAATAATTGCAGATACTGGTCAAAATGTACAGAAGATAAAATGGATTAATGACAGATATCCATTGGAAATTCTTTCAAAGTCAACATGGAATAAAAAGATCGCACATTTTCGTGAAAAAAAGAAAAAGCCAAAGAAAATTGAAAAATTACGCCAGGTAAATCCAGGAAAACAATTCAAAGGAAAGCTTCTCAATTTCCAAAAAGAGGGACTAGACTTTCTATTAAAATCATCAGGAAACGCATTACTTGCAGATGAAATGGGTCTTGGAAAAACTGTTCAGACACTTGCGTATCTTGCCACAGAAAATCAAACTTTTCCCGCACTTGTAATAGCGCCTCTGGTCACTTTGAATAACTGGCAGCGGGAGGTTGGAAAATTCTTGAAAAAAAAGAGTAAAAACGGACGATTGTTAGAAAATCAGGTACCGACTTCTACATTAATACGAAATGGCAAGTCCCAAGATTTGGGTAAGTTTGATTTCTATATCATCAACTATGATTTACTACACAAAAGAATAGATGATTTATCAAAACTGAACTTGAAAACAATTATCTGCGATGAAGTTCAGCATCTTCGTTCAAAATCTACAAAAAAATATTCAGCTGTTAAAAAATTAACTGCGTTAAAATCTATCAAATATAGAATAGGTCTTTCCGGTACTCCAATTTACAATCGTGGTTCTGAGATCTGGCCCATAGTTGACATACTAAGACCCGGTTTACTCGGTAGTTTTAAGGAGTTTTGTGAGTACTTTTGTTATGTAAATGAAAAAGGAAAAGCCATAGTTCTTGAAAATAAGCGTGAAAGTTTGGGAGAGGAGTTAAGAAAGCATGTTATGTTAAGGAGAAAAAAATCAGATGTTCTAAAAGAGTTAAAGGACAAAGTTCGTTACAAGGAAGTAATTGATGCGGATATTAATTACTACCAAAAAGAGCTTGACAAGATATGGAAAAAATTAGAAGAAGATCAGAAAAATGCGGAAACTGCATTTGACAAATTCACTTCATACAAGAGAGCTATACAAAGCGAAAGACAAGCAGCTGGAATTGCAAAACTTCCTCATGTAATAGAATTTGTAAAAAACATTATGGAGATTGAAGAAAGTGTCATAGTATTTTGTCACCACAGAGCAATTCACCAGCTTCTTCACAAGAGTCTTGGAGAATATGCTCCTGCATCCATAATTGGAGGTCAGACAGACAAGGAAAGACAGAAACACATAGACATGTTCCAAGCAGGTGAAACAAAACTAATGGTTGCAGGTCTTAGAGCAGGAAATGTAGGAATTAATTTGAGTCGTGCAAGATATGTTATTTTTGCAGAATTGGATTGGAGTCCTGCCATTCATAGACAGGCCGAAGACAGACTGCATAGGATTGGGCAAAAAAATACAGTTTTTGCATATTATTTGATAGGCAATGGCACACTTGATGATCATGTGGCCAATGTCTTGGTGGACAAAAGCTATGAAATAGATGCCATAATGGATGAAAAAATAGAATCGTTTGAAAACAAGGAAAAAGCGGAATTAATCCTGGCACAAATTCACGACAAGATAGCCTCAAAGCGATAAAGATATTTTCAGTCTTCTTTTACTTTATTTTTATCAAAGAAATCCTCTGGTTCTCCTAGCCTTTGTGTCAACCAGTTTTCAAGCTGTTTTATGATTTCTGCCTTTGTAAATCTGCCATCTTTTGTGACAAAATGATCTTTTTTAGATTCTCTAAAGTTTTTATAATTCATGCCTAAGACGTGTTTTTTACCATAACCCTAACAGATGTAGTTTTTGTTTAATTTATGACCTATTCCAATAAATTACATCGTGAAAAATTTAAGTTTATATCTAAAAATTAGATCATTTGTATAACAAATACTTTCCGAGTATATATAACGGGTATATAATGAAGAATTAGTATGCCTCAAACAAAGCCAATGGTAAGCATTGAAAATGTTGTGGCTTCAGCATCTGTAGACCAAAGACTTGATCTAAATGAAATCACAAGAAAATTCCCTGATACAGAATATCATCCTGAACAATTTCCAGGACTAGTATTTAGAATAAAATTGCCAAAGACTGCAACACTCATCTTTAGTTCTGGAAAAATGGTTTGCACAGGTGCAAAATCTACTGAACAATCAATTAGTGCAGTAAGAAACGTAGTACAAAAGCTTCGAAAAGGCAAAGTAAAAGTAAAAAATGATCCTGTCATAACAATTCAAAACATAGTAGCTTCTGTAAACCTCAATGGAAAAGTTCACCTAGAAAGAGCTGCAAGAAGCTTGCCGCGAAGCATGTATGAACCAGAACAGTTTCCTGGATTAATACACAGAATGCTTGATCCAAAAACAGTAATTCTGATTTTTGCATCAGGAAAGCTTGTTTGTACAGGTGCAAAAAAAGAATCAGATGTATACAGATCGGTAAACAACCTGCACACGATGCTTGAAGAAAAAGAATTAATGATATACTAGCGACGAATTTTTTCTGAGTTTCTAGATATTAACATCATTTTACAAGCTAAAAACACATGTAAAAATTCTAATTTTGTTCTTATTTTGATTGTAAACAAAACGATTCGATTAATTATTGGTAAGAGCATTTCTAGTCTACGAAAAAAAATATGCAAATCACATATTATGAAGTTAGAAATAAAATTAACAGTGAATCTTGTATGACAGACCTTTACCGTGTATTACCAGAAGAGATGGACAATCTTGTTACAGAAATGGGTCAGCCCCGCTATCGTGCAGACCAGTTACTTCATGCATTGTATCATGATTCGCCTACGGACATTTCTGATCTGCGTCAGATTCCTTCAGCTTTGCGAGATGCACTAGTTGCAGCAGGATATACAATTGGCTCTGCAAGTGAAGCTCATCGTGTTGCAAGCGAAGACATGCAAACAACAAAGTTGCTTCTCAAGTATGACGATGGAACCATGATTGAGACTGTGCTTATGCAGTATCCATCAAAGACCAAAATTCATCCCAGGTCTACTGTCTGTGTTTCTACTCAAGTTGGTTGTGCCATGGGTTGTGTGTTTTGTGCCACAGGACAGATGGGTTTTAAACGGAATCTACAAGCAGAAGAAATTGTTGCACAAGTGTTACACTTTGCTCATGTCCTACACGAACGAGATGAACATGTAACAAATCTTGTCTTTATGGGCATGGGTGAACCTCTTGCAAATTATGCCGAGACGATTCGTGCTGTCAGACTATTAACACATGCACGAGCCTTTGGACTAGGACAACGAAGCATAACTATTTCCACAGTGGGTGTAGTTCCATTGATAGACCGTCTTGCCGACGAGCAACTCCAGATTGGACTAGCTATTTCCCTTCATGCACCAAATGATGAGCTGCGTCGAAGGTTGGTGCCAACAGCTGGGCCACATTCTGTTGAAGAACTGTTTTTGGCATCAAAGCGTTACTTCAAAAAGACTGGGCGTCGCATTACTTTTGAATATGCACTTATCGATGGCGTCAATGATTCTTCCGAGGTTGCAGCTGAGCTAGCTCTGCTCTTAAAAGGCAACGGCGCTCATGTAAATTTGATTCCCGTGAACTCTACTGCAGGTGGTTTTCAGCGCCCGGAGCGACGACGTGTATATGAATTCCAGCGAATTTTACGCAAAGGAGGCGTTAACTGCACAATACGGGTGGAGAAAGGGTCGGAGATCTCCGCAGCTTGCGGTCAGTTGCGGACAGATATGATAGAGAAAATTACAAGTTCAAACACAGATTGAAAAGAAAAGACGGATTGTCAATGTGTCAGGAAATGATGATCATGAAAATCCATATTGAAGAGCTAGAGAATTTTTGTTGCAACTCATACTTAAGAATTAAATATCAAATGGTGCTCATAAGATTCAGGTAATAAGTATAATTGAATACCAACAAATTGTATTTTGCATGATCATCGTTGTAACAATAGGCTTTATTCAAGGTCACGTCGCTGGTGCAGGTATTAAAGATAGACATATCATTTTGAGGCATTTTTAGATTGATTAAATTTCTAAGTGTTTTAATAATCCTTGTATTGTCTACTGTCATCTCCTTCATTCCTCAATCTATTGCACAGGAATCAGCTAATTCAACTGCACAATATGCATTACAGTTAAAACAACTGGAGACTGAAGGCATGGTCAAGATTCAGCCTATCACATATGGAATATTTTATGTTACCAGTAAAGATCAATGTGAAGATTCTGACAATCAACGCTTAAAATTCTATCAAGTATTAACAGATGAATATCTTTCACTATATCGTCTTGCCCACAGTCAAGAAAATGCAGTATGTATTTCACAAAAAGACTTTAACAAATATTTTTCTGCAATATCTCCAACAGTCATACCCATTGTAATAGTGGATAAAAATGCAGGCCAAAAACTTCTGGTTCAGCAAGGAAACATTGGCTTGTACACAATTTCAGGCATTGGGTCAGAATCCATCCTAGTTTGTGCTTGTGACAATGATACAGAAAGCTATGCAGGGGCATGGGTTTTATCCCACGAGTTATCACATATGGCGCTTTACCGCTATGGAGCTCCATATTCTGTTTATTTTACATGGGTACATTACAATGAAGCCATGTCATATGCATGCAAGATATTATCTCAAACTAACTTTTGTCCTGAATATTCAACAGTAGTAACAGCACCATCTGGAAATCAAATTCCTGTAATGGAAGTCTTTGGACAGGGAGCAACAGCTTACAACATGCCACCAACTCCTCCACAAATCGATGTCCCAATACTTCAGCAACCTATTCCAAAAACTGAACTTAAGAAAGCTATAGAGGTTCTTGTTGTTTTGCCGCCCATACCTAAACTTGACACCATATCATCTGTTGAAATAGTTGGTTTAAAACCGCTAAGTATTGACAGCAATCTTTATTCTGTTCCGTATAATATCACCGGAGGATTAGTCCAGAAGTTCTATGCCAATTCTTTTACAAAAAAACTGACTATAGAAGTAATTGGTGGGTTAAATGGCGGACATTTACAGTTACAGATATCAAGAAAAATAATGGATTCAATTCAAGATGGTAAAGATACAAAATTTGTGGTAAACAGTGCATCTGCCAATGATTCAAACAAAAAACAATTAGACTATGTAGAAACTCAAACTAACGCGAAAACAAGAACATTGAAAATTAATTTTCCACAAAATGGAAGCAATATAGAGATAACAGGTACTATGATAGTGCCAGAATTTCCGTTGCCTGCAATAACACTAGCAATTTCTCTTGGTTCCATACTTGCATTTTATAGAATAAAATTGAGAAAATGAAAAAATTATTTAGCGGCTTGCTGTATTGATTGTCATTCCAGCCGGAATTGCACCAGACCACATTCCCATATCTACGAAATGTTGTACCATGTCTGCTGATAATCCTTTAGTATTTGCTGAGAATCCATATATCGAATCTGCACCGCAATGGTTTTTGAATTTTTCTACATTGCATGCGTTATATGTTACTAGATTTTTCGTTAATTGTTCTGTATATGATGCGATTGTATTACCATTTTCATCTGCGATTATGAGTGTAAGTTTGTGAGAGTTATTATCAACCAACCAATAAACTTGACTGTTGTAGTGATTGGTGTTTACACCATTTACTTGAGTGGTTGAGAAAACACTGGCATCTGATTGAATGTGAGCCATTATCTTTGCTTTTGAATAACCATCTGCACTTATTGCATCAGATAATGTTCTAAAGTCAATGTATTTTACTACACCTACTGGATAAACTACCTGTTTCACTACTGGTGCGTCTCCTAACAACACAGCACCTTCAACAAACGCATCAGTCTGTCTATTCTGATTATCCCAAACTCTGATTATCAGATTACTGTCGGACATTTGTTTTACTGGTGTAAACGTAAATGTTGTTGTCATGCCATACGCAATAAAGGTATTATTTACTGAAACATTTGTTAGAAATCCATTTGGATCATGTACTTGAAGCCCCGCATTTCTGTCAACACTTATCCATGTATCTGCATTTCCTGTAATGGTATCTTTTCCACCAAAGTTCATGAAAACCATCGCATGCTGCCAGAATTGCGAACCTCTTGTCAAACCTTGCTTGATTGAAATTGTTGCTGGCTTGCCAAGTGACAATGCCTGTTGTGGTACGACATCATGGAATTTCGAAATATCAAATACATGGCCACTAATTTTGAGTCCATCACTGAATGTTTGACCTTCAACTCCGCCAAGGGATGGATGATATCTTGATGGTACTGGCGATTCACTCGAATGGAATTGTGGTAGAACGACTGGGACTGTAATAATGTTAGAGTCCAATGTAACCGCGTCTGTTAGTGAAATCAATCTGCCGTTTACCGTTGCACCGGTATTCGCCGCGATTAGTGCGGAAGCAATTATGGTTCCTTTGAAGTTAGAATATGTTCCAAGAGTTGAAGAACTGCCTACTGCCCAAAAGACGTTTGAGGCGTCTGCACCACCTGTTAGGACTATATTACTAGCGCCTAGGCCTGCTGCCGTGTTGAGTGTAGTTCCTACTTTGAAGATGTAAACTCCACCACCACTAAGAGTAAGTGTTCCAGTTATAGCAGCTGATGTAGGAAAACAATAGACTCCTGGTGAGAGTGTTTGGTTGCCTATGTCTGCAACAAGTGGTTCATTGGTTGTACATGATGTGGCATTTAGATTAGTGAATACAGTAGATGAATCAGTTTGAGCCTGTGCTGCAGTCGGATCAGTTTCGTGTATTGTTCCTGTTACAGTTCCTGGTCCTCCCGGTGTAGGAAGGAAGCCAGTAATCGAGATACCAGGTGAGAGACCAAGATCTCCTGTAATGATGGTCGGACCAGTATTGGTTACCGTTGAGAAACCCAAGACACCAAAGTTGCTAGCTGTTCCTAGGTCTGGCGCACTAGTTGCAAAAGCATGATTTTCTACCATGTATGAAGCTGAAAATATCAACACAGATATTATAAAATAATTTTTAATGTTATTTCTTGTCATTGTTAATTTATTGCGAGTATAGCTATTAAGACGCGCTTACATTTGCGTCCGGTTCACATACAAATTCGTCAGCATTATGTACAAGGACAAGATGTTAATTATGACAATCCTTTGACCTGTTGGAGACTGCAAAAATGACAATTATCGAAATGAAGGTTATCGGAAGTACTACGAATGCCAGTGAACCAAACTCTGGAGCAGTTATTCCTTCAGTGATGGAATTTTGTTTAGATATAGATGATGCGGCGGGCGGAACGGACTTTACTACAGAGTCAGATTTTACGAATTCAATATCTTGATTATATGTTCCGTATTTTGCCTTTATCATATAGATTCCATTTGGCCATCCATCCGTAATTACAGTCTGTGAGACTTGTTCTGTAGTAAGAAATGATTGATCAAAAACTGTCGCATTGGTTTGATTTGTGATTATGATTTCTACTTGATTTCCTCTATTATAGAATTGATTTGAAATATATCCAGTAATGTTTACCGTAGTGTTCTTTTGGCCTTCAGTTTCAATCACCGATGGATTTGCATCTAGAGATTTGAATAGATTAGGAATAGTTTTAGGAGAAAATGCTGTAAAGCCATCTATTCCATATATTTCATGAAGTTTTTGGACATCTACTTCTTGAATAAATTGTTTTGCTGGATCATATTTAGAAAATGGAATCATTATCGATGGAGCATCATTTGGATTAGTTGACCAAAAGGCATTAACATTATTATCATCAGAAAGATAATGATTCAAGCCTAAAGCGTGTCCCATCTCATGAAGGATTACATTTCCCAATTCAAGGAGAGGAACATTTCCAGTTGTACATACAGAATAATTTGTATTATTAAGAGAATTTTTGCAATAATGATAATTTTCATAATAAACTATAATGAAATGTTTTGCAGTAGAGGAATCATAATAATCATAGCCCATAAAATTATGGTTTCTTGAATCATACCTATCAGGAGCCCCCTGCAATACAATTTCAATATCACACTTGGTGTAGTTGAACGATTGCGAGATGGATGGAGTTACCACAGCATATTTTATATCCCAATTATGTGGAAATGGCGTGCCTTCCTGAAGATGCGGTGACCATTCTAAGACACGGTTTTGTGCTTGTTCCATAATTAGACTAAGCTGACCGTTTGATAGATTGGGATCATTTGGTTCTACTGTGCACGCTGTTGGTACTCGTGTAAGAAGAGGTGGAAGTGGTTTGAAGGAAATTGTATATGCAAATGCATTTTGATGTATTATGAAATTTGAAATCACCGACATTGCTAATAGAACAATCAAACAATACGCAACATCTTTGTATCTAGTTGACATTGAGGAAAAATGTGATAGTTTTCTTAACTTAGGTTTTAGTTTTTTTTGTTAAGTAACATAATGTCGTCTAGTATTTTGGCATTATGTGTAGTCTTGTTCTTGCAGAAACTGCAATTACGGATACAATTGCTACTACTAAGATCAAGGCAGCAATAGTGCCAAACTCTGGAGCTGCTGTAATTTTATCTGATATTAATTTTGCTGGGCCCATACCGTTGATATCAGAATTTGCACCGATTGTAATTGGTGCGCCTTCTACAGTTCCTATTAGATGACTGTTTGCTCCAATTGTTGTAGCACCAGTTGGTACCCAGATTACGCCAGAAGCTAGTGCACCGTTTGATAATATGACATCAGTGTTTGCTGCCTGACCTAGTGCGCCGTTAATCTTGAATATGTGAGGTCCGCTGCCTGAAAGTGTGATTGGGCCTGAGCCGATGTTTGCTGCGCCGTTGATGCAGTATACTCCAGGTGGATAGACCTTTGCTCCATACTGGACATTAGATCCTAGATCAATTGCTCCAGGTGGAAATGAAAATGTGCATCCGGTAATTGCATCTGACATTATCGTTGCTGGACCCATGCCGTTGATATCAGAATTGGCACCGATTGTAATTGGTGCACCTGTTACAGTTCCTATTAGATGACTGTTTGCTCCAATTGTTGTAGCACCAGTTGGTGCCCAGATTACGCCGGAGGCTAGTGCGCCGTTAGATAGTATGACATCAGTGTTTGCTGCCTGACCTAGTGCGCCGTTAATCTTGAATATGTGAGCACCGTTGCCTGAAAGTGTGATTGGACCTGAACCGATGTTTGCTGCGCCGTTGATGCAGTATACACCAGCTGGATAGACCTTTGCTCCATACTGGACATTAGATCCTAGATCAATTGCTCCAGGTGGAAATGAAAATGTGCATTGGGAATTGCCTGAAATTGCATCTGCCATTAACTTTGCTGGACCCATGCCGTTGATATCAGAATTGGCACCGATTGTAATTGGTGCACCATTTACAGTTC
>Ga0207129_1062_pt1 | contig 26999 bp, 19 predicted proteins | sample Alteio_BWMinHeat_15_FD_153517 | JGI IMG/M metagenome (GOLD analysis project Ga0207129, IMG submission 153517) | Enriched cells from forest soil in Barre Woods Harvard Forest LTER site, Petersham, Massachusetts, United States -... | ecosystem: Environmental > Terrestrial > Soil > Temperate forest >... | reverse complement strand
CACCATATTCCTAGGAACCTCAAGTCGGGCAAGTTCGACCGCTAACTCTCGCGGCTTTGACATCAGCGCAACAGGCAACAATTTGCCAAAGTTTGCATCTTTAATCCGTCTCGCAATCGCACCTATATCAAATGCTACTGGAAATTGCCTGGCAGCAAGGGTTGTCGATAAGGTATAGGAGTATGTTTCTGGCAAAACGGAGGCAAAAAAAACAAAATCTGCATTCACCTCTAAGAGCAGCCTCGCTGCATCTTCGTTAGCATACTTCCCGGCAATTTTGACATTGCCAATAGCAGATAGCGAAGCATCTCTATCTGTATAACCGACCACATGAAACCTTAGTGGTAACTTTAAGCGCTTTGCTGCTTTGGCTACTTGTTCAAGTAATGCAGATCCTTTATGCAGACCGATTGCACCAATCATTGCAATCACCCTAACATCCTTTTGCCGCGAAATAATAACTGGTTTTTCTAGCACAACCGCTGGTTTCGACCGTTCAGGGTGAGGACGTAGGAGGAAATTGATGTTGGGAAAATATCGCTTTAATCTAATCGAAACATCTTCATTCGGCACAAATACACAACGCGCATGCGTAAGCAGCCTAGCGTAACGCTCACGCCATGTCGAAACAGCGGGTTTACCAAATGCACTCCCTTCTTGCTGAATACATTTTTCACATTCAGCAATAACAGGCTCGCCACAATAAACACCACTCCGACCTATCAGCGTGATACGAGGACAAATGGATATATAGTCGTGAAGCGTCACGTCATAACGTATGCCTGCACGACTAGCCGCTATTCTTAGAAAATCAGACGTTTCTTCAGGAAAGTCAGCAAGATGATGGATGTGAATGTGTCTCACATCTAGTGTACGTAGATGCATCGCAAACTTATCGATATTGGCAGTCATCATATCGAATTCAGGCATATTCGATAGCGAAACACTAACAGGATTCGTTATCTTCAACATGTTTGGATGATTCAGGTTGACTTTGCAGATAAAAGCGCCAATCCCTGCTTGCCTAATACGTACAGACATATCATCAACATGTACATTGACACCACCACCAAGATTGTGCAAGACAAGTAATATTGAGCCATTAGGGGCACGATATTTCATCCTTGCCACGTCAAGCGCTTCACGAAACGGTTTGACTGGATCTAATGCGATAAATTCATGTATCAGCCGGCTATAACCAGGATGCATTCGTTCAATCGTTTGTATCGCCTTGGCAATACGCTTAAGCTTACTCGTGCCAAATGAAACACCACCATAGTGGCGCACAAACACATTGGGCGCTAGCAGATTCACCCACCCTGCTTTTGCTGCACGACGACACAAATCATTCTCTTCGCCATAGCCCTTACCGAAATGCTTAATATCGAACAATCCAATCTCATTTAGACATGCACGACGAATATACATACAGAAACCAACACCCGTCGGAATAGGTAAGGTCTTGTTCGCATGAGTAACACTCGCAAGCTGATCGAGCTCACCATCCGTCACTTCAAGCAATATTTGATTATTTTGTACAAACTTTGGATAGCTACAAATCTCTGCATTGTTAGAACATGGCGTCACTGTCGCGACATGCAATTCGCTGTAAGCGGCTTCCCTCATTCGATCTAGCCAATCATGGTGCACTTCCGTATCTGCATTCAACAGCAATACATCACGATCCGGCGCATTGTTCATACCGACATTACACGCACCAACAAATCCGAGGTTTTGTGGCAAATTGATTAAATCAAATAAGCCTGCTTGATGAAGCGTAGTTAATTCAGCAACAAGTTGTGTATCAGGACTCGCATCATTGACAACCAATAAACGATAAGGCGTTTTTTGACGAGCACTCAGTACGCTAAAGAGGCATCGCATTGTCTCGTGATAGCCACCATAAACCGGAACCAACACGTCCACCGCTGGCGCCGCATCATTGGGTGAAAAAGTACGTTTCAAAGCATCCCATTCGCATGGACTGGGCGCCTGAGGCAACAGAACCATTGGCACTTGTAGCTCGCTTTGCTCAACAAATGAGCGGTTGCGATATAAACGATTACGTAAATATTTCAGTGGTTTAAACAAACCTGAACGCCATAAAAAAGATTTGACGCGAGGACGGTAAAGTAATTTGTAAAAAAGAGACTGGCGTGATTTTTTTTGATGTTGAATGGCTACAGACATTGGTAAAGTCGACTCATCTTACCTTGCAGACAATCGCGCTGATAGATTGAATTCTTTTATCATCAAATTGGAGGTTGCCCATTTATCACCTACCTTACCCTTATTTATATTGTTATGCAGTAAACCGACCTTATTATCTATACGTAGGAATGGGCGTGCTTCACCCGGCCTACTGCGTAGGAGCCTATTATACAAATAATAATCAATCCTGTCTACAAAGACCGAGTCATCTTCAGTCTTGCTTCTTCTAATATTTCTGTTTAGACTGGCACGCCATATCAAGTTAAGAAACAATCTCAACGCTAAGTTAAGTCATCGTTTGAATTAATGAGTACTATCTAATGAGAAAGAAACTCAAATCTCTTTTCAGATCTCTTTTCAGAAAAATTATAAAGCCAATAGTTAAAACAAAACAAAATAAACTCGATGAATTTGACAGTCAGTACTACTTAGCTTTCTATCACGATGTTGCAGCTTCTGGCATGGATCCTTATTTGCATTTTATTAATCATGGAAAAGCGGAAGGTAGAAAAAGCTCTCGTTATAACATTAAAAAAAATGTAGAGCCCTTGTGCAAAAACAAGGAAACAGCCCTTATCGTCAGCCACGATGCCTCACGAACTGGCGCACCTATTCTGGCGCTCAATATTGCGCAAGAGCTAAAAAAGCAGTTCAACATCGTTGTATTACTGCTTAATGACGGCAATATCACTTCTTTTTTTGAACAAGCTTGTAATGCCATTATTGGGGTTAACACGCATGGGCTCTCAACGTCCCTCTTTATTAAAAATCTTATTTCTCAATTGATTCAAGAATATAGCGTTAAGTTTTCTATTGTTAACTCGATCGAATCTTTTTGTGTATTAGAACCCTTGGCCAATTATTTTATCCCTACCCTATTATTAATTCATGAGTTCAGCGCTTATACTCGTCCACGTCAAAAACTCGTGGATGCTCTTTTATGGGCAGGGACTGTTGTTTTTCCCGCCAAGATTGTTCAAAAAAATGCGACACATTGGTACAATGAACTTGCCATGCGTTTCACTCATGTATTACCGCAGGGCAAATCTATTGTCCCCACAGCATCCTCTCCTCTGCATAAAGAAGAAAATATAATTCATTTTTACAACAAGCCTTCTCTTGCATCAAAGCCTTTTATTATTTTAGGTGCAGGGTCTGTTTCTTATAGAAAAGGTGTTGATCTTTTTATCGCAACCGCAGCCGAATTGAAGCGATCACACCCAACAGGCAATATTAAAATGTTATGGGTTGGCGGAGGTTACGATCCAGAAAACGACTTAGCTTACTCAGCCTATCTCGCCGAACAAATTGAACGCTCCAAACTAGACGATTATTTTGAGTTACTCGATGAATTGGCAGATATAGATCAGCTTTACAAAGAAATCGACTTGTTTTACCTATCTTCGCGGCTAGATCCACTCCCCAACGTTGCCATTGATGTTATGATGCTGGGCAAACCATTAATCTGTTTTGACGAAGGAACTGGCATAGCAGATATCTTGAAACAAGACCCTGATACAGCACAATGCGTTGTTCCTCATTTGAGTATTATTGAAGCAACAAAAAAAATTATCCAACTCTACCAAGCACCAACTTATTACGCTTTTGTTTCTGCAAAAATTCAAGAATTAGCGCATCGCTCCTTTAACATGAAAAATTATGTTTCTCGCTTATTGGCTCTTTTAGAGGGAACAAAAAATCAAACTCGCCAAGAAGAACATGAGTGCGCCGCGTTAAACAATTCAGATTTTTTTAAAGCAGATTTCTTTGCAATGTCACCGCACACTGACAGAAAAGACGCTATTAGAAAATATATTAGATCATGGCACAGTAAAGCAGGTTTATTAAGAAAACCAGAACCCGGGTTTAATCCGGTTGTTTATGATGCACATCATGACTATGCTGATAAACAGCCTGAACCTTTCACAGATTATATTCGATTAGGCAGACCTGATGGTCCATGGAAGGAAAAGATAATTACACCAACAAATAAACATTTTAATCTCGACAAGACTAAAACATCGTATGCCATTCACATTCATGCTTTCCATCCTGACTTCCTTAAAGACATTTTAGAGAGAATTCAAGTCAATAAATCTACTTTTGATATCTACATTAGCACAACAAAATCTGCAGCACTTCAAGTGGCTGATATACTGTTAAATTATAAAAATCTCAACACTAGCCTACGTGTTGCACCTAATCAGGGAAGAAACCCTGGACCATTGTTAAGTGAGTTTGCTGCTGAATTACAAAAGTATCCGATAATAGGACATTTCCATACAAAAAAAAGTGTGGATATTACAAATACACAATTCACTCGCGACCGGTTTGTCTTTCTCCTTGAGAATTTACTTGGCGGTAAACACCAAATGGCTGATCGAATTATTCATGAATTTCAGCAAGTCAATAACCTGGGGTTCGTTTTTGCAGATGACCCGCATGTATTAGATTGGGGAAAAAATAAAACCTATGCTGATGCAATAGCAAAAGAAATTGGCTTATTATCGCCATTACCGAACTATTGCTTCAATTTCCCTATAGGGACCATGTTTTGGGCAAGACCAGCGGCAATAGAACCTTTACTTAACTTACAATACACATGGAAGTACCCAGAGAAACCAGTGCCTTCTGATGGATCAATCTTACACGCTTTGGAAAGAATCATGCCATTTATTGTTTCCAACCAAGGATTTATCCATGCAACAACGCATGTCCCTGGGTTAACACGCTAAAAAAGTACTCCATAAACACTGCTTTAAAAGAGATGGCAATAATGAAAAAATTTTTTAACTTTGCCCGTAAAAAGATGAGAAAAACTGGAAGTTTTCTTACCACGCCCAAAAAGCTTACACCTCCAGAAGATTTTGAAGTTAGCAAAGAACACTCTAACAAGAAAGATATGCTAACCCCCGCTGAAGATTTTGATAGTGAATACTACTTGAAGCGCTATCCCGATATTGCCGCTGCTAACCTCGATCCATATCTCCATTTTATTACACATGGAAAAACTGAAGGCAGAAGGCATAGTCCTTTCAAAATACAGGAGAACACCGCTCCACTGAATCATGCAAAGGAAACCATACTGATCGTCAGCCATGAAGCCTCGCGGACTGGCGCACCGATTCTCGCGCTTAATATTGCCCAAACACTAAAAGATCAACTCAACATTGTTGTATTACTACTAGGTGACGGCAGTATCACCTCTTTTTTCAAGGAGGCTTGTCATGCTATTTTGAGTATCGATCAAGCAATATTGCATGACCCTGTATTTGCTAAAACCGATTTTTTTGATCGCCGCATACGTCGCATCATCCAACAGTATGATATTAAATGTGCTATTGTGAATTCATCTGGATCCTCTTCAGTATTAGCAACACTCGCCAACTGTTTTGTGCCAAGCGTGTTATTGGTTCACGAATTCAGAATCTATATGTATCCACCGAATAGATTTGCTAACGCTTTTTTATGGGCTGGCAATGTTGTTTTTCCTGCCAAAATTATTCAAGAAAATGCTGTTGGTCCCGATACGGCACACGCCATCCACTTGACTCATATCTTACCTCAAGGCAAGTCTATTGTGCCTATAGACCCTTTAGATAATAAAAAGGGTTCCGGAAAGACAAGAATTAAAATGGACGACAATCATTTATCTACTGCTAAACCTTTCTTAATTTTAGGTGCAGGTTCTGTACAATACCGAAAAGGCATTGACTTATTCATTGCAACCGCAGCTGAACTTAAGCGATTACATCCCGAATACAATATTAAAATGTTATGGGTTGGCGCAGACTATGATCCAAAGAACGATTTACGTTACTCATGTTTTCTCGCTGAACAAATTAAACGTTCTGCTTTAGCTGATTCTTTCACACTGATTGATGAAATCTCCGATTTAGATGAATTATACAAGGAAATTGACTTATTTTATCTATCTTCACGCTTAGACCCATTGCCTAATGTTGCCATTGACGTCATGACGCTTGGCAAACCTTTAATTTGCTTCGATAAAGCGACAGGAATAGCAGAGATATTAGCGCAAGACAGTGATACTGCAGCATGCATTATTCCTCACTTAAGTATTACTGAAGCGACGAAAAAAATTATCAAGTTCTACCAATCATCCGATTATTGTTTTTTGATTTCGTCCAAAATGAAAACATTAGCTCAGCGTTATTTTAATATGCAACATTATGTTACCAGTCTACTCGCTTTACTAGAAAACCAAAAAAAACAAGTTCAACAAGAAAAACTCGATTGCATCACTCTAAATGATTCTAGTGATTTTAAAGAAAATTTCTTTTCAGAATCAGATGTAAACAGAGAAATTGCAATAAGAAAATATGTGAGATCATGGCATACAAAAGCAGGCTTTCTGAGAAAACCAACACCAGGATTTAATCAATCTGTCTATGATGCTTATCATCACTGCCATGAGAGACAGACTGAACCTTTCGCCGCATACCTGCGCGCAGGGAAACCAGAGGGCCCTTGGAAAGAAAAAGTGATTACACCAAGCAGCCATCCTCATATAGCTCACAAGAAATGGCGACAGGCTATTCATATTCACGCCCCCCATCCAGATGGCTTAGACAATATCCTAACAAGCATGCAACTCAATAAATCAGCCTTTGATCTATATATCACAACAAATGATATAATGTTTAATGAAGCATCCCATGTCGTAGCAAAACATAAGTCAATAAATTGCAAATTACATGCTATTGCTAGCAACAATAGGAACTTGCATCCATTATCGGGCGCATTCGACAGCGAACTTCAAAAATACGATGTAGTAGGACACTTCTGTACTAATAGCGATTTAGACAACAGTCAATTATTCCCTCAAAATCAGTTCCTTTTTATTATTGAAAATTTATTAGGCGGCCAAAATTTAATGGCCGACCACATCATTCAAGCATTTCAGCAATCGCCTAAACTAGGGTTGGTTTTTGCAGACGATCCTTATTTGCATTTTAACTTCCCTGTCGGCGGGATGTGTTGGATCAGACCAAAAGCAATCGAGCCTCTCTTTCAATATCAACATTCATCTGAAGATATAGAACGATTCATTCCCATTGCCGTATCAAATCAAGGATTCAGTAAAGCTGTGACATATGTACCTGGCTACACATGGTGGTATACAGATTAAGTAGGCTGTAAAATAATGCTTCTCAGCCAGGTCGCTGTATGCAACAAGCCTTCAGCTAAGGTTACCCGCGGATGCCAGCTCAGTGTTTTTTTTGCCAATTCGATAGAAAGAACATTCTTCTGTACATCAAATTTTCTTTCACCAGAATAATGTTTCACAAGCTTATTGCCAGTGATCAGTTCAATTTCATCTAACAAGGCATTCAAACTCGTTCCTTCGCCAGAACCAATATTAAAAACACGCTCTGAGCCTTTATGTCCCATGGCTGCAATCATTGCATCTACCACATCCGACACATAGACATAATCACGCACCACAGAGCCATCTCCCCAAATTTCAATTTTTTCGTTACAAAGCGCCTTTTGCAAAAACACAGCAATCGCACCCTGACCAGAGTCTAGCCGCTGTCTTTCACCGTATACATTTGCTATTCTAAGAACCGAATAATCAAGTCCATATAATTGCTGATACATAAAAAGATATTTTTCGATCGCAAGCTTTACTACGCCATAAGAACACAATGGGTTAGTCGGATGGCACTCATCAATTAAATCAACTGTGGAAGAACCATATACTGTTCCTCCAGAAGATAAAAAAATGATTTTTTTTACCTTTTGTTTAATAGCATAATCTAATAATTTTATAAAATTTACCAAATTACTTTCTATGTCAAAAACAGGATTCAAGTTGGATGATTTCGGCAATACCGTAGACACCAAATAAAAACACACATTACAATCAGCCAGAACGGATACAACACTTTCTTCATTGCTTATATCTCCTGTCACTATCTTTAAATTTTCTTTATTACTTAAGTTAACTGCAGAATGTGATCTGCTTAAAACTTTTACTTGATACCCAAAATTCAACAGAGCATCTACTAAATGAGAACCAATAAAACCGCTGCCGCCAAATATGGCACAGCAAAGAGGTTCTACTTGGCCAGCTTGTTCTTCAGTAATCATACAGCGTTATCTCACCTCATTTTTATTTTATACAACAGGCAGGGCCTGAATATTTTCTTTTTCTGCTTTATCAAAAGGCAAGTTGGCCTGAACAAATCGATCTGCTATTTCCTTTCCTCTTCTTCTGAATGGCGTCTCTATGAGACGATAATTCAATTCGCTGAAAATTGCGATAAACGCAATAGCAACCAATAGAAATCTCAAGGTATAATGCCCAGAAAAAGAATGGCCAGCTAAAGGTGGCTGCAACCGAAACCATAACTCTCTAGCAAAAAAGAACGCTGGCAAATGTATCAAATAAATCGCATATGATCTGGTGCCAACCCACGTCAATATATTATATACTATCCCTTTTGGGAAAATATAATTTGCATTGTAGGATGCAATAAAAACAAGTAAGAATGCAATCACTTCTATCATAAAAAGTGTAGGAAATGAAGGAAGTGCTTGACCTGCCGCTATAACCACCAAGCTCAGAATCAATAAAAAAAATGTCAATATCTTCATCAGTGTATTCTTGAGAAAAACAGGTTCTATCAAATAATACATCTTGCGCTGATGTCCGATTGCCAAAAAAACGCCCATGATAAAAGGGGCAAAAGAACAAAATCGCATATTATAAGAATACGCCAACATAAGTAGCTGTGTAAAAAAAATTGCCAATAAAATTACTTTTGCACGCTTTAGCGACAAAAGCAATAAAAAAGGCAACACGATGTAGAACTGCTCTTCCAGAGATAACGTCCAGTAAACATCCAGTCCATCTACCGTACCATGACTAATATGTTGCAAGAAATGAATATTTTCTGTTTGAGTCAAAACAGTAATGGCATCATTCAAATCACTATGAAAAATACCCCACGTACCACTATCATTGAAGCCAACAACAGCCAAAAGCGTCACCAACACCCAAAACCAAGCTGTAGGGAAAATTCGCCAGGCTCGGCGAATCCAAAATGCAATCAATACCCGCCATTTAGTTTCAACGATATGTGTTTCCCCTAATCTAACCAGCAAGTCTTTAGCGATCACAAATCCAGAAATAACAAAAAAAAGATCAACACCACAGCCAAAACTAAAATAATTTTGCATCACCTTATAAAAAGACGGCTGCCATGTAAATAATGCGGGAAGATGTTGAATAATAGTTAGCAGAACCGCAACTGCGCGTAGCACCTCAATGTCATCTATCCGTTTACTTAAAGACATCACATTGCCTCAGCCATCATGCATTTTCCGTTGACGTAAATAATGTATACTGACAGGAAAGATTAATAAAGTCCAAATAAGAAAACTGATGCGCTTGTTCAATCTGTTGAGCAGACTTTGGGTCATTTAATAATTGATACAGCAGGTCCAGACCAAACAATTGTGTGCCAGAACAGCTACCTAAATGAATGGCAATCATTGCCAGCACAAATTGATTATTACTCTCTCCTTGCGCAGATTGCCATTTCACCGCTTCAGGAAAAATACCAAGCAACTCTGCAAATGACAAGTTAAGGTAATTCTTTTTTTGCTCAAACCATTCAAATTGTAATTGATTGCTCGGCAATCGCTCTGTCCATTTCGCACTTACATTTCTACCGTCTGAAAAAACGCGGTGCAACGTCAATTTTTCTGGGATAACATGAACAGGAGATGTCAAAAGTAATCTTGTCCACATTTCCGCATCATCTGTTCTAGCATGCGTAAGCTTGTATCCCCCCGCTTTCACATAGGATTTTTTCCGCACCAATGCGCTTGGATGACAAAGTTTATTTGCATTTAAAAACAAGAACTTTAACCATTGAGCCTTTGTTTGCTCACCGAGATTAAAATGCTCATTAGCCAAATGACGATTAAACTCATCAATCAATTGGACGTGCGTAAACACACCTGCTATCGATGGATTTTCATCCAAAAAAGCAACTTGCTTCGCTAGTTTTTCAGGCATCCAGGCATCGTCTGAATGATGAATAGCAATGTATTGTCCTTTGGCTTCAGCCATAATTGATCTATTAATTGCATAAATGTATCGTCGCGTTTGCTCGTTACGAAATGCACGAATGCGCTGATCTGAATAACGTTGAATAACTGACCAAGAATCATCAGATGAACAATCATCCCAGATCAGCAATTCCCAATCTGGATAAGTCTGATCCAATACACTTTTTATCGCTTGATCCAGGTAGGGAGCATGATTAAAAGAAGTCAAGACGACAGAAACTTTTGGCTTCTTTGATTTTACAAATTTCTTTATCCGAGCAAGCAATCTCATCCCCTTACTTTTTTATACAATTTCTTAAAGAAACGCAACATGCGCCATGACTTCGAATGGTAAATATTTTGCAACTCTCTATTTAACCGATCATTTTCCTGATGATACGCTTCCATTTTAATAGTAATGTCACTTATATTTGCATTGAGCTTATTAATTTCATTGTCTTTATCACCAAGCGCATGGATCAGCTCGTCAAATTTAATATGATCTTCCTTTCTCAGAATCTCATATTTTTCCATTTCATGTTCAAACCACTTACGTTGATTGTTGATATGACTATTGAGCGTAATCACCTCTCCCAAACGTTCCAATGCGCTTACAAATCCTAGATTACGCTCTTCTTTAAGCTCGGCTAACTGCACAATAGAAAAAGGAGCATCCTCTCCAACAATTAATACGCCCAAACCACTGCTGTGCGTAAACGTGATGTGTGGATACTTAACTTTTAACTCTGACCATAATTTCCAGACACCATACTGTTCCTTAACTGTAGCAATATCATGAAACAATATCACGCCTCGATCACTCATCTTGGGTAGCCATGTTTCAAAATCATGCCGCGCTGCATCATAAGTATGTGTTCCATCTATATGAAGCAAATCAATGCTAGCATCAGCAAAAGAATCTAGTGCATCGTCAAAGTTAGAACGTATTAAACGAGAAAAGTGCGCATATTTCGATTCATGGTAGAGCCATACTTTTTGAAAAATATCTTCATCATATTGCCCATAGTGAACATCGCCTGCCCAGTTATCTACAGCAAAACATTTTGTTTTGAGCCCAACCATTTTAACAGCCTGGCAAAAAGCAAAGTACGAATCCCCACGATATGCACCTAGCTCAACAAACGTTCTTGGCTGAAGTTTGGCGATTAACCAGAATGCAAATGGTATATGGCCATGCCAATAGATCTCTTGTGTGAGGTACTCAGGCACTTGAAATATAATCGGATCAAACCAAAAATCAAATGTATCTGCCTTATGTTGCAAGGCATTTTTCTCTACCATATCTATACTCATCGTGCCAAATCCTCAATATTAGACAGCATCAACTGAAATTTTAGAAATATCATTATCCTCTTTTCTCTCTGATCCAACAATAACCACATCAACTCCAACCAGTCGATCTGCTATTATTTTGCCTCTTCTTCTAAGTGGCGTTTCTAGAATTCGATAATTCAATTCACTAAAAATAATAATAAAAGCTACTGCTACCAGTAGAAATTTGAAAGTATCGCGCCCAGAAAAGAACTGATTGGATGAGATCGCATCTAATCGAAACCATAATTCACGAGTAAATAAAAATGCAGGGATATGTATCAAGTAAATCGCATACGATCTAGCACCAATCCATTCCAGAATACGACGAAAAATACCACGAGGAAAAACATAATCTGCATTATAAGATGCCACTAGCACAAGCAGTGCTGCAACCGCTTCCACAAGAATAACATTGGAAGGGAAGGGAATAACGTTACCAGATGATACAAGCATAAGGTTTAAAATCAATAAAAAAATAACCGGCAATCGTATAGCACTATTTTTAAGAAAAACAGGCTTCACTAAGTGGTAAAGATGAGACTGATAGAATAGAGATAAAAAAACACCAACGATAAATACACTTAAAAATACATAAGATCCTATTTGAGGCAGGTAAATAAGCTCTATCATTTGTGCAAAAAAAATGATACCCAAAATGACTTTTGAATGCTGCATAAACAACACAAACAAAAGAGGCAACATGATGTAGAACTGCTCTTCTAATGATAAAGTCCAATAACAACCAAGACTATTTTCCCCACCCAGGCCATGGTACATATAATCAAAGAAGTGAATATTCTCTGTCTGAGTAAAAACAGCAGAAGCAGCACTTAAGTTGCCATGGAAAGTACCCCAGGCAGCGCTATCATTAAAAACAATCGAACCAAGCAGCGTTACAAACAACCAAAGCCAGGCAGAGGGGAGAATTCGCCAAGCCCGGCGAATCCAAAATCCGACCAGTATTCGCCATTTATGCTCCACTGTAACTGCGCCTTTTAATTTAGCAAACAAGTCCTTGGCAATAACAAATCCAGAGATTACAAAAAAAAGATCTACACCACTCCAAAAACCAAAATAACTCGATATGACGTTATAAAAGGAGGGATTCCAGATAAGCAAAAATGGAACATGATAGATAACAGTCATCAGAACCGCAATAGCACGCAATATCTCTATGTCACCAATCCTATTTTGTGAAGACATCAGATCAAGTTACTCTATTCAATGTCATTGTCCGCCAAATTAGCTTCACGGTGCGCCGTAAAAAACGCCTCGCCCAATATTGCCGCCCTAACAATGCCCGCACTGGCTTAAATAGTTTCCATGTTATTGAGTTCACGATGACATTGAAATCCCTCATAAACGTATCACGCTCGGCACGCGTCAGGGTCATTTCATCAGTCAACTGCTTGATATGAGCTTGAGCACTAACTAGATCATCATCTCGTTGACGAAGCATCATGCGCAGGTGATCAGTAAAATCATGCGATGCAACAAGTCTGCTATTACAATCGACGATATCAGTCTCGAGCAATCGCACTCGGCTTTGCAGAGAAATAAATTCAGCCAAATGAGAAAAAATACTTCTTACTAATGTTGGATCAGCACTAAAAAAATCTGTTACCTTCCGCGGTATTTTATTACCAACAAAAAGCACACCAAGCCCATAACTGTGTTTAAAATCAAATGCAGAATAGCGCTGTGATAATTCCTCCCACAACCGCCAAACCCCAAAATTACGCTCACGAACATCTGTGTCATGAAATAAAATCACACCTTTCGTTGACATTTTTGGCAGCCAAGTTTCAAAATCATGCTTCACAGCTTCGTAGGTATGGAGCCCATCTATATGCAGCAAATCAATAGAACCGTCCGAGAAAGACTGAATCGCATCATCGAATGTCATTCGCATCAATTGCGAAAATGAAGAAAAGTGCTGACGGTGATAAGCAGCATATTCCTCAAAAACCTCTTCTCCATAAAAAGAGGCATGCTCATCTCCCTTCCACGTGTCAACAGCGTAGCATTTGGTAGGCAGATGATTTTCAGTAACAGCCTGACAAAATGCTGAGTAAGAAACACCCGTGTGTGTTCCTAACTCTACGAATATAGTTGGCTTCAGCGCAGAAATGATCCATCCAGCGAACGGAATATGACCAATCCATGCACTATCGGCTCTAACCAGGTTTGGCCGCATCAGCATGCCATTGTTAATAATTGGAGTCATAGATATCAAGCCTCAATTTTTTCAATGCATTTTTCAGCAAAGACACAAAATGCAGGCCCGTTGGGATGGTCTTTGTGATCCATTTCAATCTCATAAGAAAAACCGGCTTCTTCCAATACATCCAAAATACTATGTCGGGCCATCCAAACACTGCTTGTTTTCATTCCGCCACAAAATCCCTTCCAATCTAATGCATTAAGATAGTACTGATCATGCAATTGAATTTCTTTATCACCTATTTTTACAATATTTGGCGTATCAGAAAATTTTATTTTCAAGTCTTCTCTAGATTGAATAGTTTCGTGATCATAATAATGTGTCCAAATACCAATTTTATCTGCGCTGCGCAACATACGCTGCAGCACGCTAACGGGATCCAACATGTGGTAAAGCACACCAGAGGCAAGAATAAAATCAAATTTTGGTGGATTTTTATCAAGATATTTTAAAAAATCACCGAGTAAAAATTTAACATTACTAAGCCCCAATAATTCTTTAACCACAAGACAACGCTGATAAGCACGCATATTAGCTTCAATAGCTAATACATTAGCACCACGCTGGGCCAACATCGCACTATGTCCACCTTCAAGTGGGCCTAATTCAAGCACACGCTGCCCAGAAAAAGTACCTAATTTTTCTTCAAACCAATCAATACGGCCATCTTCAAAAAGACGAGTGCTACCACTCAAAAATCCTGGTACGGCTGAGCTCCATTCACCCTCGTATATTTTGATAGCATTACTCGCGCGCGGGAACCAGTCTACAAACTCAGCATTCAAAGATGCGTTATTTTTTGCATGCGTCACAGGTAATTCCTGATGAACCGCAGGGACAGAGGCTATTGATACGTCACCAGCTAAATAAAAATCGATTTGTTCCTTTGTCTCCATCAAAATTTGTCTTTGCAATAACAAGCGTTTATTGTTAAATTCCTGCGTCGATAATTTAGCGACTGCATCTATCCCACCACGTTTTAACCACGCATGAAATTCACAACCTGAAGCGGGTGATATTTCTTCTATCATCCAGTCCGTTTTTCCCAATCGCGCCAACTCAAGCAAAATAAGTTGAAAGCTTGCTGGCACGAATACCCATGCATGCGCATCATGGTACGGCGATTCGGGCCGCATATCTGCTAATAGCGAAAGAGAGTAAGCATCTTCAATACTATGAGTAAAATCAAAAGTGCCTACAGACGATTGGCCCCACGCAGACATACCGTTAACTGAACTAAAGTGCGCCATAAAATCAAAAAGAGTTCGCGATGTATGACGTATTCTTTTTTCATGATGTGCAGTCAATGCATCTGCTGTTGTAGAAAAAGGTCGAAAATAGTCAAAACAGTATCGTTTGTCAGGCACTGCCAAAACAACTGTTCCTGTGTGTGAAAGCAAATACTGCGCCGAGTTCAAAAAACCGAGCACATCAGGGACATGTTCAATGACATGACTCGCTAAAAAAATATCAAATTTGCCATGCCATTCATCTGACACAGCGCTCGAAAGTAATCCATCTCTCCACACAAAATCAACTTCTTCTATCTTACTTATCTTGCTGCCAACGTTTATATCATTTGTGTACTTTGCAATTAATCCTTCTCTATCAGTGTGATCTACTATTTTGGTATTCCAACCTTCAGCCCTTGGAGCAAGTGGGGCAAAACTTGGCCCTACTTCAATGATCAAGTCTGATTTTTTGACCGTTTTCAATAAAGTTTCTTCTCGCGTTACCATCAACCATTTCCTTTTTGATAAATTTAAACAAACTCAATTCTATATGCGTCCACGAGCATAAAGCAGTCGACGCCACCCAGAAACACCAGATCCAGTTCCTTTTTTACGCAAGTCTTTTTCCATCATTGCCAGTTCCTCTTCGTTAAATCCCCCAACATGGTTCAGCACTGAAACAAGATCATAAGAGGCACGGTAACAACAATCCCGCTTAATAGGTGCATTCATTGCTCTTGCAATAATCAAGCCAACAGCATGCGTAGGGTTCATATGATTCATCATCCTAGAAATAGAAACTAATGCTCTCTCAATAAACAGATTCAGTGTGTATAATGACGGTTTTTTATTCGGCAACCCGCCATGACTTTCAATAACTAAATTCATAAAATCAACAATATTTTCCCTATTGATATGCCCATGTTTCAGCTCAACTAGTTGCTTCTTTATGATATTATTTATAGCATCAACAACAATTACTGAACGATAGTAAGCATGTGGAAAAAACCCTTGCTTTTTAAGGGCTTTAGTCATGCCAATCTCGCCTTGATGAATCGCATGAATACGAGATGTATACGGCACATATTGCGCCCAAAAAACCTTTAGTTGTTGAAAGATTTCTTTTCTAAAAAGCAGAAAAAATGATTGGGCATGATGGTAGAGATGAAAATTTTCAAACAAGCATTGCCATGTCTCTTTGCAATTTACCATTGACCGCACAGTCTCATTAAAACATTGGGGATAAAACATGCTGTCATTTGCCAGCGTCAATAAATCAGCTGTTTCAAGTTTGTTCCCATTTTTCTCCAGCCAATCCAACCCGTGCTTGTAAGAACCAAAGTCCTGCCCGATATTATGTCGCTCAATTAAATAGTTACAGCAAGGAATTAATACGTCACGCTGTTTGGCATTCATTGTTCGCGTAGACACAACAAGCACATAAAATTTATTTTCTACCAATGCACCAAGTAAATTTTTTGTAAATATAACGCTCTCGTCTGAAGGATAAATCGCTACAACCGCAATTCTAGATGGCGCGTCTGATTGAGGTAATGCACCTTCATACTCTTGCTTAGATTTTATATGTTTTTTATTGAGATGAATGGAAAAAACATCTCCAATAAATAACCAAAAGTCATATAATTTCGCAAACCAAAAACTAATAATCTTTATCAAAAGCCTATCATCTTTTAAAATCATGATCAATCCATCCACTCGCCTGTAGATTTAATTATCTATTATCAATGCCTGAAAATGGGTAACGATTATCTGATGCCAAAATCTCTTCGAGAGAATAATCCCAATTTATCTTTCCTTCATCAATTTCTGCTATCTTTTTTGCTAATATCCAAGAACAACCAAACCCAGCGTACATAGCAAGTGTTTCTTGACCTGGCGGCACCTGATCCGAATGCATTCTAAGCGGCATATCTAATCCCGCAGCAATCACCTCAAACCCAGCTGCTTTTGAAAACAGTATTCTCAACCCATCATCAGAAAATCGCCAAAAATCCCATGGCGCCTCATGCCTCGGCCAAGCAAACACCGTATGATGATAGGTGTAGCCACCAATAGGAAGCACTTTGTTAATTTCCTTGGCAATCACCCAAGGCATAGCAAGATGCTCAAGTACAGCTATAGAAAACACAGCATCGAATTTTTTCTGTTTATCAAAATACTGAGATAATCGATGCGCATCGCCAACGATGTCCGTATTAGAATCAGGATAATAATCAAATCCAGTATAGGAGGATGCCTGCGGGAACAGTGTTCTTTTAGTGCTACTCCCCGGAGAAACAACGCGTGAGCCAATCTCCAACACATTGAACTTGTTGTCGTTTATCAAGCTAATAAATTCGTTAAAATTATTGACGTTTGGCTTATAATCTTCAGGCAACCAATCATTTGAACTATGAAACGTGAAAGGAAAGCTGATGTTATTGGTTGCTGATTTTATTTCAAACGAAACTTGATGCTTTGCTTTTCTCGGAATATGCACAAAGAAACCACATTTTTCATTAATTGGGTACTGTGGATAAGCCAAATTAATATCAGGACGCGGATGCCAAATCGTAATAGGCACAATGACATCATCAACAGAAATCGTTAAGCCATCTAAGTTAGTTTCTTTACTCAAGATCCAACCTGCTATGGCTAAATAATTATTGTCTGTCCATGATCTGTCTACATGAGCAATAACGGGTGGATCTGTCTTTTCTCCGCTATCAAAATCAACCTTCATAAGTACTTCCTAAAAAATTCCCATTAAAAACCACACACTTCCTCCAAAAACCCCCGCATCATCCCCCATGCACGCTTCGCAATTTTCGCATCATAAACCGTGCCAAACTCCCGGTCATTCGCCTCAGGATTCATAAAAGCATGTAGCGTTTGGCCGAAGAAGTGAATCTGCCAGTCAGCCTGCGCTTTTGTCATCTCATCGGCAAAGGCTATCGCCTGTTGCGGTGTTGCCATCGGGTCCTCGTAACCATGCAGTGCCAATACTTTGGCAGGAATAGGGCAAACAGCAGGGTAGTCCGGCGCATTCAACAGGCCATGAAAGCTTACGATACCCTTAACAGCTGCACCACTGCGCGCGAAATCTAACACACAAAGGCCGCCAAAGCAAAAGCCAATCGCAGCAACGCGCGTTGCATCAACAAAAGGTAACGTGCTCGCAGCAGCCAAAGCGGCTTGTAGACGCGAGACAATCTGCCGCCGATCCTGCATCAGAGGTGCAATCATGGCGCTTTTTTCTTCTTTTGTTTGTACCACTTTCGCCTGTCCATAAAGGTCGACAGCGAATCCTACATAGCCTAATTCAGCCAGCTTATCCGCCGTGTTGCAAGCAAAGGCATTTCTGCCTGACCAATCATGCACAACCAAGACAAGCGGTCTTTTGTCTGCCGTATCCAGATGTGCATAATAGGCTTCAAAATTTGTGTTGCCTTCGTGATATGAAAGCGTGTTGGTTTTAATGGTCATTGGTATTGATCCTTCACTATTAATGTTTATCCACAAACCCCACAATCGCCTCCGCAATCGGCTCCGGGAATTGATACGGCATCAAATGCCCACCATCTGCCCAGCGTTCAAATTGCGCGTGCGGGATAGTTTTGGCCAAAATCACGCTATTGATTGGCGGAATCAGTGCGTCTTCGCCACCATTTAAAATCAGCGTCGGCACGTTAAGTTTGGCAATAGCGGCAGCCGCTGTATTATTTGCCGCCCAGTCAAACACCAATTGTCGTTGTTGCTGCAACGTTTTCGGCGACACGCCTAGCGTTTTGCCATTATCAGCGAAACGATCCGTGCGAATTTGATGCATCACTTCCAACCACCAGCTCGGTGGTGCCATCAAACGTAGCGCAATAAAGAAACGTTTAATCTTCCCCTGCGGCGTATGCTCTATCCAATCTTGCACCTGCAGACTTGGCTTCACCGATTGGCTACCGGCAATCGCTGTATTAATCAAAATCAAATGGCTCACATCTTGCGGATAAGAAACCGCAAGCTGCTGCGCAATCATACCGCCCATCGATATACCGACAACAGCGGGATGATCAAGATGCAAAGCTTGAATCAGCGCATCAGTATCCTCTGCAAGTGCTGCCGTCGTATACAAACGACTGCTGTTGTAAGACCCGCCTACATTGCGATTATCGAATAAAATCACTTCATGATTTTTGAGCAATACCGATAAAAATCGCCGATTCCATGCGCTCGCACTCGCCGCATAGCCAGAAATCAGCACAATCGGCGAACCTTTACCCAGCGCATAATATTCAATCCTGCCCCCCTGCGTCGGCAGAAAAAATGCCGTTGGATGCAGTAGCTCATTTTCATTCGCTTGTGCGACACTTACACAAAAACCAAACAACATTAATGTTAAAATAAACCATTTTTTTATTTTCATTTTTAACTCCCCTCACTTAATTGTGGTGATAATTTAAATTGACTTAAATCTAACGCTAAGAAAGGATTATTAGCACCCGCAGTCGTCACTAAATATTTCGCGGCATAGCCATCTTGCGATAAATTAATCATCAATTTTTGTTTTGATGATGCACTATCAAAATCTTGTGTCAGCAATTTATACCAACCCCATACACCTGGAAATTGCGCCGTAACCGCTTGTTGATCTGTCCGCATCAAGACAACACTCACGCCATTACGATCGGTAGGCCACATCACTTGATGTTCATCTAAAGCCGAATGCATAGCAGAGGCCACATCATCGGTAAACAACTTGCCATTAACAGCAATTGCAACGGTTTTATAAGTGGGATTCACTTCATACGGTTGCAAAGTGAATTGCCACGCTAATTGATTCGATCCTGCAAAAAAGACATCATGAATATGCATCGCTTCTTGAATTTGATGCAAAGCATCATCCGATAATGGCAACGTCTGATTATTCGCAAGTGTCTTCCATTGCCAAGTAGCACCACTGGTATCCACTAATGGCGCTAAATATTGATTAAAATATTGCTGCAGCAAGCCATTACTGCCAAAAAATTGCGTAAATTGCGCAATCGGCACTTCTTGTGTGGCTGTTTTATTGAAAGGATAATAGGCAACCAATTGCGATTCATAAGGCGCAATAATATCAGTACGCCAAGATGCATCTAGATAATGCATACTATCTTGCATTAAATATAGCCATGTCGTATTAGCAATTTTATTCAACCAGCCGTTTAATGGTGCCGGCGTATTATTTGCAATTAATCTTAATTGTGAAATAGGATCACTATTATCTTGATGCTGAATTAAATTGGTGATTAGCTGATAGGCTGCTTTCTGTTCATCACCACTCGTCAAGACTAACTGCAAATATTGATGTAAAGCATTTAAGCCATTTAATGCTGCTGGACTTTGCGATAATAATTGCGAACGATGATTCAGCAGCATGCCAAGCATCATATCCACTTGCGATAAATTGACAGGGTCTTGCAATATTTCTGTGAAATAATGATGTATGGAAGCAATCAAGGCTTGATTTAACACCAAAGGTTGTGATCGCATTTTAAGCGCTTGTTGCGTATAAATCGCAAGCAAATTTTTCTGGTCAGCACTGAATTGATTGCCCCATACAAACGCAAGTGTTTGCATAAAAAAATGCGGATCAAATTGTGCAGGATTGCCCAACATCAAATACGCTTGTAAAACTGCATTTAGATGATCACCTGTTTGATTGACTGGTAATCGCAAATAATCTTCGAAACTATTTTGCAGTTGTGGCAACAACAGGGTTTGCAAGACTTGCTTATATGTGAGCTGTGACTGTGTTGCTGCTGCCTGTGAATAATAAGTAAAAAGTGGTTTACCCTGCACGCCCGTTACTTGCTTTAATTTATCCAATAAAGCGAGCGTATTCATCAACTGCTGCGCAGAGGACTTCGCTACAATCACATTTGTTTGATAGGCGCTCAAATCTTGATTAATCGCTTTTGTTTCTTTAACACTTGCAAAGAAATCGCGTCCAAAAAAACCCGCTGCAGCTATCACCGCAATAATAGCGACCGTATAAAAAATAATGGGCACCATGCCGCTGGCATCTGCCTGAGATGTTTCTGATTTAATGCTAGCAAATCCTTGAGCGATCATGTGTTTAATGAAATACGCTTGGCTACGAAAATGGGGCTCGTATAATCGCAACGCAGGCACTAAATTTAACGTGAGTTCATTGCTGCGTGGCGGCTCTTGCAAAGCACTGGTCAAATAAAGTTGCTGTAAGGATAAACGTGGATGCTGCGAGGCCCATTTTTTTAAGAAATGCGCGAGCTGTGTTTTTAATTGTTCCAATTGCAAAGGGAATTCTTTAATGAAAGGCCGTCTCATATTATCCCGCTCATGATGCAAGCGCCATAATAATTGTTGATTAATTTTTTTAATCAACAAATCAAACTGCTTCACGAAAAGGGTTGGCAGCTGTTCTGACGTATAACCTTGCGGTATGCTCATGCCCCATACTTGTTTGGTTTCTTCTTCACTGCTTTCTGCAAAAAAATCGCTAAATCCAGTTAATAAATCACACTTGGTAATCACCAGCTGACAAGGAATCGCGCGCGCAGCCATTGTGCTCAGCTCTAGTAAACGTACGCTTAAATTTTTAATGATGCGCTGATATTTTTTATCATCTGGTTGTGATAATAATTCTGGCAAAGGCAACGCAATCACGACCCCGGTAAGGGCATGCAGACCTTGCCATTTTTTAATCGCGCGCAAGAAAAAATGCCATAAAGTCGTTTGCGGTAAACTTGGCGATAAGGCAGCTTTAGGATGCGTATATAAATAATGGCCGGGCACGTCAATCAAACTCATCTCACGCGTTGCCCACCAGTCACAATGGATGGATTGTTTCAGCGCTTCCGCCTGTCCTTGTTTTTGTAACACAAACGGTACGCCAGCATTGGCAAGTAGCGCGGTTTTCCCCGCACCTGTAGGCCCTACTAATAAATAGCAGGGCAATTGCTTCAATGGCACAGTGGTTTGATTACGGGTGATGGTTGTTTTTTCTAAGAAATGCACAGCACCTTTCACGCGCTCTTGCAATTCAAGCAATAAGCGTTGTAATGCGGGATGAACCTCGGGCTGATTACGCCCGAGAAAACGCATCATTGTGGGCGCGAGCTTCGATGTGAGCAATGTTTTGATAAACTGCATGTGAATAAACATCCGTTAAATAACTTAAGCCCACAAAAAGCGCCAAAATCACACAAGCTGCCATCAGCCAAATCGCCAACAGGTGGCTGACGGGCGACTTGCGCCGTACGGCACGCACTATAGGGGTGGGCGTCTGCGATAATGTGCGAGTGAAGGGTCCGCGATACGCTTGAATATGTTTATAAAGGTGATTGGTCATTTGTTCAAGCTCGGCACTCTCAGCCGTTGTGCCGCGATAACGACCTCTATAGCCGAAAGAGAGACAAATATAAATGAGTTCCATTAAATCGATGTACCTGCCAGGGTCGTTGATAGCACGCTCGATAATGGTGAAAAGTTGATCGTGATGGTTGTTTTCCTGATCGACTGTGACCAGCATCCGATGACCATCCCATGCCTGCTCGCCCCACGCGGTATTGATGATGACATCGTCTATCGTCCCACACAGCATGTAGTGGGCAACAATCGTATATTCAGCGTTGTAACCTTGCTGATGAATGGCAGCCAAGAAAACCGTCACCGCCTGCGTTAATTCTTGTTGCAGCTGACCCAAATGCCGATATTGCGCGAGCTGTTTTAACTTACCCATCATCGAAAATAAAGAAGCCGCCGCATCAACCAGCGGATTCACCCCCGCTTGGCGGTGATGAATCACAGCTTTGAGATCGGCAGATAAGAAATGATCCGGCAAGGAGGGTTTCGCTTCCAGCACCGGGTTCGACAATGTGACAGACGCGGTCGTCATGGCTATGCCACCAGCGGCACGGGCCTCAGCATACCGTAAGCCTTGAGCTTCTTGCGCAGCGTCCCGCGACTCAATCCCAGCAAAACTGCCGCCTGCGATTGATTATCTCGAGTATACTCAAGCACCGCCTCAAGCAAAGGTACTTCAACTTCGGCCATCACAATATCGTACAAATTACGCGGCAGCTTATTACCAATAGCCGACAAGAAATGCTCGAGCGCTTGCCGCACACTATCATGCAGCGGCTGATTTCGCTTGGTCAATTCAAAAGCCGGCTGTGTCTTTTCTAGCGTATCGGTTGACATCATATCCTACCACTGTTCACAATAAAGCAGATATTGTAACTTTTGCGCTTTGTGAGAGCAATCCCTTATCTTTTCCCAAGAGACGGTCGGTGACTAGTCAGGGGCACTACTGGCGAAAATACATTCTCTTGCTTTTTCTCGTTCGCTTGTTTTTCCTTCTCTGGTTCATTTTTTGGTTGATAAAACGCAGAACTCGATGTTGTCAAACCTGATTCTCCACCGTGCTTGCTAATTTTTTCTTTCAACCTGGCACGTTTTTGAAGATCAGTCACCTTATCCAACCAATCATAGGCTGTTTTATTATGATTCTTGCTACTTGATTTTTGATTAATATCAAATGGAAATGTGTTTTTTAATGCCAGAATGGAATCAATGTATTCTTCTGAACCAGCTGCGCAAGCTTTTCTGAATGCCAATCCATAATCTCCTGCTATAAACGCCTTGATGATATCAGCATCGATCTTAGATATCTCATTCTCTGGCTTTCCTTCTAATAAATCTTTAACACCAGGATGTGCTATTTTTATTATGAATAATATAAGACTAATTATTTCAGGGCGCTGCGATAATTTTGCAGCTTGATCAATCAGAAAAGAGCTATTTTTATTCTTGTCTAACGTATCGCGAATAACTGGCTCGATTTCTGGGCAATTTCGTAATTGTTTTATTTTTCCTGCTGAACAATCCAACTCTTTAGTGATAATCAGCTCAATTAATATAAAAACAGCTGTATACTTATTGATACTGCTAAGATCCAACTCTTCACGCTTTAACAACTTCAAAATCTCTCCATGCCATAGATCCTTACTTCCAGGAACATCAAGATTTTTATGACCACGTATCAAGTTATAACAAATCAAATCCAGTACCGTAAGCTTATCTTGAGTTGTTTTTATGCTAACTTTAATATCTCGACGCGCTAGAAAATATTCAACTATTTCGAAATGACAAGAGCGACTTGCTAGATGAAGGGCAGTATAACCGTCTCGATTCTTTGCATTAATATCAATACCGTGATTCTGTCCCATCAGCCAGCAGATTTCTCCTGTACTTACTATATTTTTTACTACATCCAGTTGGACGCCACATGAGCTAGCATCCCAGAGCATTTCAAAGAAAAGTGCGCGAAACACTGTTGCTTCACGTATCTTCTCCAGATTTCCATTGAGTTTGTTTATTTGCAAAACAAAATCGGCCATTGCCTGCTCTAAACGCGATGGCAGCTTCTTATCAGATTTTTTCAAAATTCCATCTGCTATAGTTGTTATGAAAGCTACTTGTTCTCGTGATAACGCCATTTTTTCCTCTTTATTTTTATGTAAAAACAGTATCGTTATAGTAAAGTAGCCCTCACTACCCACTCATCCACTTCTCTAAATAATGAATATTAACCAACCCCTTCTGAAACGCGCTCCCGCGCAAAATATCCTGGTGCAGCGCGATATTCGTGCGTATCCCTTCAATCACCGTCTCGTCTAACGCATTGCGCATACGTGCAAGCGCCTGTTCACGTGTATCACCGAAGGCGATCAATTTTGCGATGAGCGAGTCGTAGTAAGGTGGCACGACATAGCTACTGTAGATATGCGAATCGACGCGTACGCCAGGGCCGCCAGGAGCGTGGAAATAGGTGACGGTGCCAGGGGAAGGGATGAAAGCCTTTGGGTCTTCGGCATTGATGCGGCATTCGACTGCGTGGCCGCGGATGACGATGTCTGATTGCTGCAAGGTCATTTTCATGCCGGCAGCAATGCGAATTTGCTCTTTGACTAAATCAACGCCAGTAATCATTTCTGTCACTGGGTGCTCTACTTGAATACGTGTGTTCATTTCGATGAAATAAAACTGACCGTCTTCATACAAAAATTCCATCGTCCCCGCGCCACGATAACGCATATCGCGACAGGCTTTTGCACACAATTCGCCAATCTTCGCACGCTGCTCAGGCGTAATGCCTGGTGCAGGCGCCTCTTCTATAATCTTTTGATGTCGACGCTGAATGGAGCAGTCACGTTCACCCAAGTAAATCGCATTCCCTTCGCCATCCCCCAACACTTGAATCTCAATATGGCGCGGCGTTTGTAGGTATTTTTCGATATAGACCTTGTCATTATTAAATGCAGACTTCGACTCGCTTTTGGTGAGCTGAATCGCATTCAACAAGTGCGACTCGGTATGCACCACACGCATGCCTCGCCCACCACCGCCTCCCGCAGCTTTGATGATGACGGGATAGCCAATCTCGCGCGTGAGCTTCAAGGTCGCCTCATCGTCGCCCTCGCCCACCGGATCGCCCGATCCCGGCACGCATGGCACGCCCATGGCTTTCATCGCAGCAATTGCGGCTACTTTATCGCCCATTTGGCGAATGGTATCCGGGCGTGGACCGATGAAAATAAAGCCGCTTTTTTCAACTTGTTCGGCAAAATCAGCATTTTCAGCCAGAAACCCATAACCTGGATGAATAGCAACCGCATCCGTAATTTCAGCAGCACTGATGATAGCGGGAATATTGAGATAACTTTGCGTCGCCGGCGGCGGCCCGATGCACACCGACTCATCGGCTAAACGCACATGTAGCAAATCGCGATCGGCTGTTGAGTGAACCGCGACTGTTTTGATACCTAGCTCTTTGCAAGCACGCAAAATGCGTAGGGCAATCTCGCCACGATTGGCGATAAGGATTTTTTCTAGCATTGTGCTTACTCTTCAATCACAAACAAAGGCTGGTTAAATTCGACCGGCGTGCCGTTATCAACTAATCGTGATGTGAGCTTGCCCGATTTATCCGCCTCAATTTGATTAAACATCTTCATCGCTTCAATCAAACAAATCACTTCACCCGCTTTCACTTGCTGACCGATTTCGACAAAAGCTTTGGCACCTGGCGATGGCGATAAATACACCGTCCCTACCATTGGCGAAACAACAGTGTGTTTGTTAGCAGAAACATCCTGCGGTTTAGCATTATCTTGCGCAACAGGTGCGACGGGCGCAACAGGCGCTGCAACCTGCGGCATCGCAACCATAGCGGTTGTTGGCATCATCGGTTGAAACTTACACTCCCGACTGATACGAACAGCCTCTTCGCCTTCTTTGCTACCGCGTTGGCGAGGGGCGGCGCCCATCCCACGTGCGATTGGCGCGGGGGATGCAGTCACGGGGGTGAGTATCATGCAGATGGATACAGGGTTGGATACCGGTCCTGTCTTCTCGCAAACAGCCTATGTGATGAGTGAGGATGAAACGGCAATCACACTGCACGATAAATTGGCGACGATGGGTGCAGAAGCCTTGCTCGACACACTTGAGCGATTGACTGTAGACGGTATCACCCCCATGGCGCAAGATAATCAGCAGGCAACTTATGCGCATAAAATCACTAAAGAAGAAGCGCTAATCGATTGGATGCAGCCAGCAAAACAGATAGATCAGCTTGTCCGTGCTTTCAACCCTTGGCCTGTCGCGTACACGTCTTGGCAAGGCGAGTCGCTACGCATTTGGCAGGCGAAGGTGTTGCCATCGCATGAGCCTGTCGCACCACGCCTGATAGTGCAAGCGAGTGCGGAGGGCATTGACGTGGCAACCGGCGAAGGGGTGCTGCGGTTGCTGGAAGTGCAGTTGCCAGGCGGTAAGCGGATGGGTGTGCAAGATTTTTACAATGCCAAGCACGCCATGCTGGTGCCGGGCGAAAC
>Ga0207129_1061_pt1 | contig 27865 bp, 26 predicted proteins | sample Alteio_BWMinHeat_15_FD_153517 | JGI IMG/M metagenome (GOLD analysis project Ga0207129, IMG submission 153517) | Enriched cells from forest soil in Barre Woods Harvard Forest LTER site, Petersham, Massachusetts, United States -... | ecosystem: Environmental > Terrestrial > Soil > Temperate forest >... | reverse complement strand
TGATACCAGAAAGGGATCCTACCTTCTCTCCCTCCTGATCAACCACCGTTAGTCCAATCAAACCGCGCGCCTCGCGCTCGGCAAACGAATCCAAAACCTTCATTTACTCTTGTTCGCATCTCGAGCGGGCAGCGGGTTGCTTGGGGGGTATCCCGTAGGGACGGCTCGCCTTTTTCACATATCCGTGGCAGTAAACTGCCAGGCTACCTTCGTTTGATCCCTACGGGACCTGTCTCATCTCTCATCACCCGGCTTTTTCACGTACGGCGCGAACAAATCAATCGGGATCGGCAAAAACGTGGTCGTATTATGTTCGCTGGAAATCTCTTTCATTGTTTGCAGAAACCGAAGTTGCAGAGCGATCGGCTGCGCGGAAATCATGGCCGCAGCCTGAACTAATTTCTCTGCTGCTTGAAATTCTCCTTCTGCGCTAATGATCTTGGCGCGGCGCTCTCGTTCAGTCTCTGCTTGGCGGGCCATGGCGCGTTTCATCCCATCCGGTAAAACGACGTCTTTGACTTCTACACCCGTGACTTTGATACCCCAGGGATCCGTATGCCGATCAATTATTTCCTGTAAGGTGAGATTGATCTTGTCCCGTTGAGCCAAGAGTTCATCGAGTTCTGCCTGGCCTAGAACACTCCGCAAGGTGGTTTGAGAAATTAAGGATGTGGTTCTGAGGTAGTTCTCGACACGAACCACGGCTGCTTCCGGAACAACCACTCGAAAATAAACCACGGCATCGACCGTGATAGGAACGTTATCCCGAGTCATGACCTCCTGCCTGGCGACATCAATCGTAATGACTCTGAGATCTATTTTCACCATCCGATCCACGATCGGGATGAGCAGAATTAGGCCCGGTCCCTTCGTTCCTAACAGCTTTCCTAACCTAAAGATCACGCCCCGCTCATACTCCCGCAGAATTCTAATCATCTGCGGCAGCAGGATTAAACCGATAACAATCAGGGCGATGACCCAAGCGACCAACACGGTGAATGCTTCAAACATAGCTAAACTTTCGGAGTTACGTTAGCAGTCAATCCCTCGATCGACTTGATCAGAACGGCTTGCCCAATCTCTACCGGAACTTCGCTGACCGCATTCCAATATTCCCCTTCAAAAAGCATCTTCCCACCGGAAGCATCTATTGTAGTTAAAGCGCTGGCCGTTTTTCCGATCATGGTTTCTTTACCCGTTTTTATCGGTAACCGTTGAGCTCGAACTCCTTTGCCCACTACCAGCACGAAGAAGGCCGCTGTCAGCGCCACGCCCGGAATGATGTATTGCAATGAAAGCCGGAACACCGGGTCTCGGGGATCAAACAACATCAAGGAACCGATAAAGAAGGAAACGATGCCCCCGGCGGTTAAGACACCGTGGGTCGGGGCGTAGGCGTCGATGATAAACAAGGCCACCGCTGTGGCAATCAGCAGTAAACCGGTGACATTGACCGGCAGAACCGCTGCCATATAAAGGGCAAGCAATAATGCGATAGCACCGGCTACTCCCGGAAGAATCGCTCCCGGAGTCGTAATCTCTCCAATAATTCCGTACATCGCGACTAACAAGAGTAGAAACATGACTTCAGGGCGCCAAGCAGCCTGAAAGATCGATTCCGCGGGTGACATTTTGATTTCCGTGATCTGGGCGCCGCCGGTTTTTAGCGGTTTACCGTTCACCATTCGTCCATCCAGTTGACGCAATAGATCATCCAGATTCGGCGCGATGATCTCGACCACTTTCAATTCATGCGCTTTTTCTGCAGTAATGGATGCACTGTCCCGCACCGCCGTTTCTGCCCATTCGACATTCCGGCTCCGCTTGGCTGCAATGGCCTGGATATAACTAACTGCAAAATTCTCCAGTTTTTTGGTCATCGTCGGATCAGACTTAGAATCCTGGCCTCCACCCAACCCGAGCGACACCGGGTGCGCCGCGCCGATCGTCGTAGCCGGCGCCATGGCAGCGATATCCGCAGCTAACGTAATGAAACATCCCGCGCTCGCTGCGGTGCCTCCGGTAGGAGAAACATAGACAACAACTGGAACCGGTGATCCCAACAGTTTCTGCACGATGTGTTCCATTGAATCCAGCAGACCGCCCGGCGTATTCAGCCGGATAACGAGACACTGGCTATTGTGTTGCGCCGCTTCGTCGACAGCGCGCGAGACATAACTGGCAGTCGCCGGCCCAATCGCGCCATCAACCGTAATGACAGAAACAGTCTCATTCCCAGCTAGGGCCGGAACAAGACTCAGCCAGAACAGGGCAGCTAAACCCACCAACCTGGTCATCGCTTTCGAGGGGTTCACACAAGTCTATCACGGGTTGACGGGATTGCGAAATTTGGTAGGGCGAGGCTCCCGAATCACCGAACGTCTTCGCAAGGTTTTAAGCGCCTGATGCCCAGCAGTGTTTACCGGCCGAAGAGCGCGCCGAGCCGTGGTATACCGCGGCACGAGCTCTAACAGCTGCAGCGTCCTGGGAACGGCTCGGAACGCTTTTTGGTTCATTGAACGTGCGGCTGTTAGACATAACGAACCTTGCGAACGCGAGGAGTTTTACGGGAGCCTCGCCCCACCAAGTTTGCTGGTTCTTGCTCTTTCTCGGCGTTGCCCGCGTTCCCAATCTGTGGCTAGGTCTATCGTGAGCTCGTCCCCCGATTGGAAGCAGCTCGCCTCCGAACTCGACGGCGAGCTTTATTTCGATGATTTGATGCGGACGCTGTATGCGACTGACGCTTCTGTCTATCGCGAAATGCCGCAGGCTGTCGCACTGCCAAAGAACGAAGCGGACATCTGCAAACTCATCCAATTCGCTCACAAAAATCGGACCTCATTGATCCCTCGTACCGCCGGCACATCGTTGGCCGGGCAAGTGGTCGGCCCAGGCATCGTCGTGGATGTGTCCCGCCACCTAAATCGTGTCCTTGAGATCCACCCGGAGCAACGTCAGGTTCGAGTTCAGCCTGGGGTTGTCCGCAATGAGCTCAACCTCGCGCTTGCTCCCTATAAACTCTTTTTCGCTCCGGAGACTTCGACTCAAAACCGGGCAATGATCGGCGGGATGGTTGGCAACAATTCTTGCGGCGCCAACTCGGTTATTTACGGCAGCAGCCGGGACCATCTGATCTCAGCCCGGGCTGTGTTGAGCGACGGTTCCATCGCCCAATTCGGCTCTTTAGCGCCGGCTGAACTAGAGAAAAAATGCGCCGGCGACACTCTGGAAGCCGTGGTCTACCGGCAACTGGTCGACTCGCTCGGCAACCAAGAGAATCGCGACGAAATCGCCCGCGAGTTCCCTAAACCGTCGATCCATCGCCGTAACACTGGTTACGCCCTCGATTCGCTGGCAAGCTGCGCCCCTTTTAATCAGGCCGGTTCACCATTCAATCTTTGCCGGCTGTTGGCCGGCTCCGAAGGGACGCTGGCTTTCTTGGTGGAGATTACCCTGGCCTGCCAGCCGTTACCGCCGCCGGTAGCCGCATTGGTCTGTGTTCATTGCACCAGCATCGATGAAGCCCTGCGAGCAAACCTGACTGCTCTCAAATTTAAGCCGCGTTCGTCCGAGTTGATCGATGATCGGATCCTCGAATGCACCAAGTTGAATCTGGAACAACGCCAGAACCGGTTCTTTGTTCACGGTGACCCCGGAGCGATTCTGGCCGTGGAATTAGCGGGCTCCAACAAAGAGGAGGTAACCGAAACCGTTGCACAGCTCGAAGCGGAATTGCGTGCGGCCGGCCTCGGCTATCACTACCCCGTTGTCTGGGGAGCTGATCAGAGCCGCGTCTGGAACCTCCGTAAAGCGGCACTCGGTCTTTTGTCCAATATACCAGGTGACCGTAAACCGGTTGCAGTCATTGAGGACACCGCGGTTGACCCTGCCGATCTGCCGGGTTTTGTCCGCGATTTTGATAACCTTCTCGAACAACATCATCTGTCGGCCGTTCACTACGGGCACGCGGCATCCGGTGAATTGCATCTGCGGCCAATCCTTAATCTAAAGAATCCTAACGATCGACACTTGTTCCGGCTCCTGGCAACGGAGGTCGCCCACTTGGTTAAACGGTATCACGGGTCATTGAGCGGTGAACACGGGGATGGCCGGCTTAGAGGCGAGTTCTTGCCGTTCATGGTCGGGAAAAAGAATTACTCTCTATGCCGGTCGATTAAACAATGTTGGGACCCGAAAAACATTTTTAATCCAGGTAAGATCACGGATACACCGCCGATGGATACCGCACTCCGGTATGAGGCCGGTCAGACCAGTCGGGAATTCCGAACGGTGCTCAACTTCTCGGCTGCCGGGGGAATCCTGCGAGCAGCAGAGCAATGCAACGGCTCGGGTGATTGCCGGAAAACCCATCTAATGGGCGGCACAATGTGCCCGAGCTTCATGGCCACCCGGAACGAACAAGATACTACTCGGGCCCGAGCGAACATTCTGCGCGAAGTTCTGACTCGTTCCTCCAAAGCCAACCCGTTCGAAAGCGACGAAGTCGCCGCCGCGATGGATCTCTGTCTTTCCTGTAAAGGGTGTAAATCGGAGTGCCCGTCCAATGTCGATGTGGCCCGGCTCAAAGCAGAATGGCTCCAACAGGTCTACGACACTCAAGGTGTACCGCTGCGTTCCCGGTTGATCGCTAGCTTCTCGACCGCGATGAAAGCTGCTTCTGCCACGCCGGCCGTGTATAACTTTCTGGCTGGTAATCCGGTTACGGCAAAGTTGATCAAGCAGTTAGCCGGGTTCGCTCCGGACCGCTCGTTACCTTCGCTTGGTAAAACCACGGTTCGTCACTGGTATCACCAAAACGCCAAACCAGGCGGTTCTTTCCCTAACGGACGCGTATATCTATTTTGTGATGAATTCACGAATTTCAACGACGCTGAGCTCGGGATAAAAGCGGTTCAATTGTTGAACCGGCTCGGATACGAAGTCGTGATCCCCGAACACGTTGATAGTGGACGCGCCCACATCTCAAAAGGACTGCTCCGAGACGCTCAACGGCTGGCAACTGGGAACATCGAATTACTCAAAGACATCATCACGGCCGAAACGCCGCTAATTGGGATCGAACCGTCCGCGATCTTAGGGTTCCGAGACGAAATACCAGACCTGGTTCCCGACCACTTGATTCGGCCCGCCGAAGATCTGGGAAAGAACGCATTCTTAATTGATGAATTCATCGCGCGCGAAGCCGATCGCGCAAAGATTCGAGGCGATGCGTTTACGCAGCAGTCACGCCGGATCAAGCTACATGGCCATTGCCATCAGAAAGCGTTGAGCTCCGTGGCTGCCACCGTCAAATCCTTGAAACTACCCGTAAATTTCCAGGTAGAAGTCATTCCGTCCGGATGTTGTGGTATGGCTGGTTCTTTCGGGTACGAGAAAGAACATTGGACGGTCTCCCAACAGATCGGCGAGCTGGTTCTACTCCCAGCCGTGCGTTCGGCACCGAGCGACACCATCCTGGCCGCACCCGGCACGAGTTGCCGTCACCAAATCAAAGACGCCACCGGCCGCATCGCCCTGCATCCCGCCGAGATCCTCTTCGATGCGCTAGCATAAGCAGAAGAGATAAAATCCGCAGATTACACAGATTACGCAGATTTCTCTTTGATCTAGGGCGGTACTAGCGGAGTCGAACATCCGACCTTCTGCGCCGGGGGCTTTCTCTCTATCGCTCCATCCGTCGCCACGGTCGGAATCTGCGTAATCGGCGTAATCTGTGGATCTGAAATCTTCCTTCGTTTCCTTCTGTGGACATCCCCTCTGTTCTTCGCTGCAAAGTTCGGTTATACCTCAGGTCACCATGTCAGGGGACCCGTTAGTCGCCCATATTACGCGAGAGCATCAGCGGACGAAAGAGGCGTGGTTCTTTGCCGGGGTCTGCCAATTTTGGATCTGGCTCAATGCCTTGAGTGCTCTCGCTTTCCGGTTTTGGGTTGTCGACCGATTCAACTACACCACCTTCGTAGAGGAAAAGTTTTGGCCAGGATTATTCTTTCTGGAAAGCCTGGTACAACTTGCCTTGGCCGTCATCGTTGGCCTTGGATTATTGACGATACCGCGTGACAGAAAATTCTGGGGTTTCGTGGCTGCTGCAGTTTTCAGCGTCTTAGTAGACGGCATTATCACGGCGGCGTGGGCAATGGTTATCGTGCCTGAAGAATACCGGCTCGCCGCGACGTTCGGCCTGTTCGGAGGCTATTTAACGATCCCGTCGATCGGATTCGCTGTATACTGCGGCCTGGTTAATCCCAGCCGCGTTTCCGTTTGGATCTATGCGGTAACACTCACGATCGCTCTCAAATGCGCAGCGATCATTTTGATAACGGCCCCTTCGTCGGCGTTTATTTCGTATACGGCAATCGTTCTCATTGCCGTGTTATCTGTCGTTCTTCCGTTAAGGTTCGGGTTCGCTAGGAATCAACCGCGAATGGACGCGAATGAACACGAATAATTCTTCTCTTTGTTTATGAAAGCAGCTTCTCCAAGTAAGACTTCTTAATTCCAGCTCCTACGGAATATTTCGGATCGACGACGTTTCCTAAACGGATGATGCCGCACTGGCTGAGCAACATATACGCATCGAACTGCGGAATACGGTACTCTTTTTCGAGCCAATAGACGAGCTGGCGGTAAGCGATACGGGTCGCATCTTCCAAAGGCCGGGCGCTGCCGATCGCCATAATCATTTCTTCGTTTTCCAGACGGGGCCAATCCAGAGTCCAGCCTTTGATCAGGTCGATATGAATAGTGGTGTAACTGGCAATTTCCACACCGGTCCCACAAAGCTCGCCATCACCTTGGCAAGCATGCGCATCACCGATGAAAATCCGTGCTTCCGGGGAACGGACCGGGAGATAAATAATGGCGCCCGGCGCTATATCCGGCACATCCATATTTCCACCATGATTGTCCGGGGTTAGCGAGTTGATGGAGTCGATTTCCGGTGAACAGCTTAGCGTGCCAATATGCGGCTTATAGGGAAGCGTGAGCCTATCATTCCAGTAAATGCCGTTTTCATCGACATTCACTTTCTTCACGATTTCCGGTAACGGCGCATTCAGGGTCGCGGTGAGATCGGTGCTGGTTAGGCCGCCGAAATGCGGGATCATACAGATAGTTCCTCGCGGATTTTCGCCTCGCGGAACGATGGATTCGAGATGGATGGCGACAGTGTCTCCTTTCTCAGCGCCTTCAACCAGAATCGGGCCGTTTTGGGGATTCAAGAAAGGTAATACCAACTTTTTGCTGGGAGAATCTTTCTCGCTCTGGATCTGGCCACCGAATGCGTCCAGAGTTTCGGCGATAACCCGGTCACCGGGCTTGATCGAAAGAGCCGGCTGGGAGTATGGCCCCATGGTGAATTGAAATTGACCTTGGCGTTGCTCGGTCAATTCGTGAGTAATACCGACCTGGCCATGGGCAACACCGCGTTGATACATTACGGACTTTTGTAACCAGCTCATAGAATTCCTTTCGATTGGTTAGCTCGCGTTAGTTGATAATTGATCATTCAGACGGAGAGATAAGTGCGGAGACGATTCCGATCTTGCAGTTCTTCCCGGGAAAGCTCGGTGATCACCCGGCCTTTATCCATGACGTAACCCCGTTGCGCGACAGCCGTGATCATCGACATATTCTGTTCCACTAACATCACGGTTAGTCCGGCGGTTTGATTCAGACGCAGAATAGCGCGACCGATTTCCTGCACCACCGAGGGTTGAATTCCTTCAGAGGGTTCATCCAGCAATAGCAGAGAAGGATTGGTGAGTAGAGCGCGGCCGATCGCCAGTTGTTGTTGCTGGCCACCCGACATGGTGCCGGCTTTTTGTTTCTGTCGTTCTTTTAGGACCGGGAAAAGACTGAAAATTTCGCTCAAAGGATTTGTTGCCGAAGCCGAAGCCACAATGCGGCTGACCGCTAAGTTTTCCTCGACGGTCATCCGGGGGAAAACGTCTCTTCCTTGTGGAACATAACCGAGGCCAAGGCGGGCCCGGCGATGACAAGCGAGGTTTTGGATCTTTTTCCCACAGAAGTGTATTTCGCCTTGTTGGGCTGCTAGTAAACCGATCAACGTTTTCATCAGCGTTGATTTACCGGCGCCGTTCCTGCCGATCACGGCGATCACTTCACTTTTGTTCAGCGTGAAATTGACTCCTTGCAAGACCGGTTTACCCCCGTATCCGGAACGAAGGTTATTCGTTTGCAACCAAGGTTCACGCGGCATAGGTCGGTTCTCCCAGATAGATCTCGGCCACTTCATCATTCGCGATGATCTCGTCGACGGTTCCCTGCGCAAAAATTTTTCCAAAATGAAGAACCGTGACGCGTTGAGCGACTTGCCGCACAAAATCCATGTCATGTTCGACGGCAAGAATCGTGATTCCGCTCCGGTTTAAACTGATCACCATTTCCCCGGTGGCTTCCGTTTCTTCGGGTGACATCCCTGCAGTCGGTTCATCTAACAGCAGTAACCGCGGCTGCAGACTCATTGCCATTCCGATCTCCAACCATTGTTGCTGGCCGTGACTGAGGTTACCGGCTCGGTCGACAGCGTTCGACTCCAGATGAAGAAAGTGCAGTAACCGATCGGATTCCGCTTGCAAGGCTCTCTGCTTGAATCGGGCTTGCAGAGCAATTTCTAGATTCTGGCGAACGCTTAATCCTTTGAAGATTCCGGGTACCTGGAATTTAACGCTCAAGCCCCGCGCCACTCTTTGGAAAGGCTTCAGACGCGTGATATCCTCGCCGTCGTAGAGAATCTTTCCGCTGGACGGCAGGTACTCTCCCAAGAGAAGCCTGAACAGAGTGCTTTTACCTGCGCCATTGGGGCCAATCAGACAATGGATCTCTCCCGCGGCAATCGCCAGATTGACATGGTTAGTGACGTGCAGACCGCCAAATGACTTGTTCAGATCGATCGTTTGCAGGAGTGACATTATTGGCTTCTCGGACTGAGTTTGAAGCGAAAGCGAAAAAGCTGAAGGATCAGACCTTCAGGCGCAGTTAACACATTCACTAACAGTAATACGCCCATCATGATGAGAGCGTACTGAGCTCCGTTGACGGTTAAGGTCTGAAATACTGCCAAGGTTAGGAGCGCTCCTAACAGACTCGCAGTGATATCGCCACGGCCGCCGATCGCTACCCAGACAATCGGCAGCGCCGCGGAGGTTAAACTCATGCTGGACGGGGTAATATACTGGCCCCAACAGGTATAGAAAACGCCGCTCAGACTAGCCAGAGCGCTGCCGATAACAAAAGCGCCCAATTGAAACCGGCGAACATCATAGCCAAGCATTTCCGCCCGCTGCGGGTTTTCGCGGATCGCGACCAGAATATTGCCAAACCGCGAATTGACCAAAATTCTAATCCCGAAATAAACGATCAAGAGAATCGATAAGATGACATAATAAAATCCGGCTCCGGCCGGTAGGGAGATATCACCGCCCGGCCACGGAATCGTTAAAGCCGGCATACCGTTCATGCCGTTGAATCCGTTTAGACGGGCCTCTCCGATACGCCACTGCGGCCCCGCTGTCTGAGCCATGAATCGTTCCAATAGGATACTGACAGCCAGGGTGACGATGCCCAGAAATACACCGTTGATGCGACCGTAAAACAGAAAATAGCCGAGTAATGTCGCTACGATTGCTCCTAAGAGAACTGACGCGACCAAGGCATATATAGTCACTCCGTTGTCTGCGCCGAAGTTAAGGGTCACGATCCCATACGTATAACCGCCGATGCCGAAAAAGGCGGTTTGCCCGAAACTCAATGTCCCCCCATAACCCCACATCAAACAAAGGCCGGCTGCCATGAACAGCCAGGTAAAAAAATAAGCCACATTCCCGATCGTATAATCGTCACTGAAGAGTGGAAAGACGTACGCGATCAATAGAAGCACTCCCAAAGGTATCCAGAAGCGTGGACCGCTCCCGAATGTTTGAGGACCATTGATTCGGGAAAAAAACTCGCGCAGGCGCGACATCAAGAGCGCTCCTTTAAAATCCATCCTGATAAACCTCGCGGCAACAGTCGAATGACCAGAATGACTGCCACCAGTAATGCGATCTGACCGGTTAACTGTCCCTGCCAGGAAGTGAAAATTGCTTTAGTGATCCCCAATGCGCCAGCCGCTGGCGCAGTCCCAAGAAATACGTCGGCACCACCGACTACCACGGTGACAAATGCTTCCAGAATAAAAGTGCTTCCCATGGTTGGAACCATCGTCATGGTAGGAGCGTAAAGGCCGCCGGTTAGTCCAGCGAGCGCTGCTCCCAGACCAAAAGTCAGGCTGTAAACTACCCGGGTCTTCACCCCCAGGGCTTCTGCCATCTGGGGCATTTGGATGGTAGCTCGAGCCAGAATGCCGAACCGAGTGCGATTGACGAGCAGCCAAAGCCCTACCAACAATACGATTGCCGCGAGCATCAATATCAAACGGTACCAGGAATAACTATAAGCACCGACGGTAAAGCTGCCCAGAGGTGTCCCTGCGCTTGGAAAACTGGATCCGAGCAGGATTAAGGTACCCTGGCTGAAAATGAGACTGATTCCCCAGGTGGCAACAATGGTGTCGAGCGGTCGACCGTAAAGTCTACAGATCACTAGTCGCTCGATAATTACTCCGATCACTCCGGTCGCCAGGCTGCCTGCGGCAATGGCCAACGGGAGCGGCAATCCGGCGCGAACAGCCATCGCGGTGCCGTACGCGCCGAACATAATAAACTCGCCATGCGCCATATTGATAACCCCCATCATCCCAAACACCACGGCGAGCCCAGCGGACGCGAGCACCAGGAATGCTGCCGCGTCGCCGATCTGGTAGAGAAATCCGAAGATTGCGCTGGCGATATCCACAACAATCAATCGTTTCGGGGCCTGGCCGCTATGTGCCTCACTCCAGACTCAGATGTCACCGGAGTCGACAGAATTTCTTCGCCCAAGTTACTCTGCCTTTTTTGGTGGATCGCTCGGCGTATACTGGGTGTGCGGATTGGACTTAGTTAAATCCGCCCCCGCTTCGCCTAGCCAATACGGTTTGATATCCGGCCAGATCTTGGGAAATGAAATGGAGTGGTCATCGTTCACTTTTGCCAGATAGATGGTGTGAGACATATGCTGGCTTTTCGGATCGATGGTAACTTTTCCTTCGGGTGCATCAAAACTGATCCCCCCAGTCGCGATCGCTTTGCGAATATCCGGGATCTTGGTTGATCCGTTCGCTTTTTCGACCATCTCTTTATATAGGTAGACGGCTAGATAAGAGTTTTCGCCTTCCTGATTGATATACGGTTCGTTAGGGAATTTTGCTCGCCACCGTTTAACAAAGTCTTTGCTTTCAGGAGTGTCTATCTCCTCGATATAGTTGGTGGTGACATACATGTTAGCCAGGGTGGGCGGTTTGAAGCGTTTATGTTCGTACCCTTGACCAACGTTGACTGAACTCGCCATCGGCAGCTCCAAGCCTCCAGCGCGGGCCTGCTCGTAGTAAGAAGATTGGGCGGTACCCACCAGCAGTGTCACCACAAAATCGGGTTTAGCCGCCTGGATGTTTTTGATAGTTTGGGAGAACTGGGAAACTCCTAGTGGAATAAATTCCTCTCCCACCATTTCGCCGCCGTTTTGTTTGACGATGTTTCGAACCCATTCGGCGGAAATCTGGCCGAAATTGTAGTTAGCAGCGATCGTATACACTTTCTTGCCGTACTTTTCCATCATCCAGGGAATCAGAGTAGAAAACTGCTGCTCTGGCACAGCGCCGGTTACAATCATATTGGCGTCGCAGACACCGCCTTCATATTGATTGTTATAAAAACAGAGGCCATGCAGCTGATCGACGATCGGCCGGTAGGCCTCTCGGGAAGCGCTACTGAAGCCCGCGAAAACGACATCGGCTTTGTCTTTCTGCAAAACCCGACGCATAAACTCCTGATAACGCGTGTTATCGGATTGCGTATCGTAGATAATCAGCTGGATCGGTCTTCCGGCGATACCTCCTTTCGCATTGATCTCGTCCGCCGCGAGCTGGATGCCGTGGACCTTGCAGATCGTCGCTAACGCAAAGTCACCGGATTGATCTTCCAGCACACCGATCTTGATGGGGGGATCAGCGGCGAGAGAAGTAGAGATGAGAATTCCTGATAGAGCGGTTATTAAACTTAATCGTGTCATGATGCGCCAGCGAGTGAATACTCGAACGTTCTAGATATGGACTTCCGTGTAAAAGACATTCTGTAGAGAGAAGTTCTTCCGTTAACCGTGGAGCACGAAACAAGAGCATCCGATATGCCAAGTGCACCAAATGTTTGAATGTTCGCTGAAGTCTGAATATTCGGTGAATGGAGCAGCGTCGTTTATCCGGAGAATGCTTGGGATAAACCCGCTCACCCCACTGTTTTGATTTTTGCAGGCTGGACGATATTCGATATCGGCCCGGGACAAACGTGGGACGGTCTTCGGGAAGAGACCAAGGATTACCAAAGGTACGCGAAGTGCTTTTCGTATCGCGCCTTCGGATTTCCTATGAACACGGATCAGGTTCGCGTCGCCGCGGTTCAGTTTGAACCCAAACAATTCGAGAAAAAGCACAATATTCTGGAGCTGATGCGGCTCGTCAGGCAGGCCGCCAGCAGTGGTTCAAAATTGATTGTTACGCCAGAAATGGGCACCACCGGATACTGCTGGTACACGCGTGAAGAAGTCGCTCCCTACGTAGAAACGATACCTGGCCCGACCACCGAGCAATTCGCAGAGTTAGCAAAGGAATTTGAGACTCATATTGTGGTAGGTCTGCCGGAGATCGATCCCGCAACCGGCCTTTACTATAACTCAGCAGTCTTGATCGGACCCGAAGGGTTTATCGGGAAACATCGTAAAACCCATTCTTATATCTCGGAACCGAAATGGTCGGCGCCGGGCGACCTTGGGCACCAGGTTTTTGAGACATCCATTGGTCGCATTGCGCTGCTGATCTGTATGGATATCCATTTCATTGAGACGGCTCGGCTCGTCGCTTTGGCAGAAGCGGATATCATCTGTCACATCAGCAATTGGTTGGCAGAACGGACGCCGGCGCCTTATTGGATCAGCCGGGCATTCGAGAACGATTGTTACCTGATTGAGAGCAATCGCTGGGGCCTCGAACGCACCGTCCAGTTCAGCGGCGGGAGCTGTGTCATCTCACCGGAAGGCAAGATCGAAACGGTGATCGATGCTGGAGACGGGACTGAGTATGCCGAGATCGATTTAGAGAGGGCTCGGCTGCGAAAACGGAGTCCGCATGGTCCTTTGTTGGATCGGCGACCGGATTGTTACCACGAGCTGGCGCAAAATAGCTACCTCTGGAATCCGCTCGATTTTTTTGGCCTCTATGGGTACGAACCACTTCCTCCAGGGCGAAAATCGCGCATTGCAGTTGGACAATTCAGTCCGACCAATCGTTTTGAGGATAACCTGGCCAAAATTGAGTCGGCCATTGAGACGTCTCAGGCTCAGGGAGGAGCTGACCTGTTCGTATTTCCGGAATTGTCGCTGAGTGGGCCTTTTACCAGTTCTGAAAATGCACAGCCGATTTCGGGGCCAGCGGTTACGGCGCTGACCGGATTAGCGATTCGCCACCGGATCTATTTAGCTGCTGGGTTCGTTGAGCAGGATGATCAGAACAAACGATATAACACGCTGGTTCTGGTCGGACCGGAAGGATTGACCGGGTCTTATCGAAAGATTCATCTGAATCCATCGGATAAACGGTGGGCTACTGCAGGTAACCAATGGAAGACATTTGATCTCCCGATCGGCCGGATTGGGTTGCTGATCGGTTATGATGCCATCTTTCCGGAGTCGACTCGGATCTTAGCGTTGCGCGGATGTGATGTCGTCTTGTGCGCCGGAGCGCAGGCCACTCCGGTTCCTACACCACATGCCGGTAGCAAGATCAGACAAAATTATCCGATCCCAACCGCAGCAGATCCTTATCATTGGCATCATTATCGGGTACGAGCCGGTGAGAATAACGTGTACTTCGCGTTTTCGAATCCGATCGATCACGAAAAAGGTTATTTCGGGTTAAGCGGCGTCTTTGGTCCGGACACTTTTTCGTTCCCAAGACGCGAAGCGATTGTAAATACTAAAGAAGGAATTGCGATTCTTGAGATCGATACCACCAACCTGGCGTCGGGCTATCCGACGAATGTGGTGCGTCGAAAAGATCTGGTAGCGATGCGTCAGCCGCTTCAATACAAAGGGTTACTGTGATTGGGTGATTCCATCTAGCATCCCAGTGCTTCCTTAGTACGAAAGCTCGTGGATCCCTGATTCTGGATTGCGGCTTGCCGCTCTTCCTTTGCGCAGTGGGCTTTACCGTGGGCCTAGTCTTCCCAACGCGAGCTCCGTAGGAGCGCAATCTTTATAGCGCGAGCGCAAAAACAGGCCCAGTCAGCTCCGGAGGAGCGACATCTAATCGAGAGCCACGTTCTATGCCGCTCCTAGCGGAGCTCTTCAACTCTTTGTGTGACCGTAATTATAAAGATTTCGCTCCTACGGAGCTGAGGTTTTCTTTTTGAGCCGTGGAGAGACCGCTTCGTGATCTTTATTCTTCCGGCTATATTCGGCCGATCTCCCCCTATGCCAAAGATCAGCGCAGGCCTGTTGATGTATCGTGCTCGCACCGAACACCGTGCTTCCCCAGAAGTTCTCTTGGCTCATCCGGGAGGTCCATTCTGGAAAAACAAAGACGACGGCGGGTGGATGATCCCCAAAGGCGAAGTGGAACCAGGAGAGGATTTTTTAGCGGCCGCTATCCGCGAATTCAATGAAGAGACCGGGCTTACCCCGGTCGAACCGTTCCTCGCGTTGGGGCAAGTCAAACATAAGTCCCGTAAGACCGTTCATGCCTGGGCTTTTCAAGGAGACTGCGATCCCAACCAAATCCGCAGTAATACTTTCGAGCTCGAATGGCCGCCAAAGTCAGGCCGTAAACAAGAATTCCCGGAAATCGATCGCGCCGAGTTCTTCGATCTCTCTACTGCGCGGCGGAAGATGCTGCCGGCGGAATTGCCACTCTTGGACCGCTTCGTGGTCGTGATTAGTGATTGGTAAATAGCAATCAGCAAAGCTAGCCTTCTAATCACGATACGCGCCGGTCTTCTTACTGTTTCGGGCGTCTTTTCCTGGCGTGTTTGCTTAGAATTGAAGAGAATCGGCGACATGCCGGTTAATAGACCGTCCGTCATTAGAGATCAGGACAAGATTGATTTCAGGCTGACAGAGGAGGCCGAGTACCGAATCCCTTTCACTTTCATCGAGGCGCTGAATGAAGGAACACTCGCTGATCGTCCAGCGCATGCTTTCCTTGATGCCGCGCGGGAGCGCCGACTATTTCATGTCCTCAACCAGACAACCGACAACATTATTGGCACTGGCGTCATTCAAATGGCATCGGGATCGCCGCAGGAAGCCGAGGTTGGCGGCCTGCTGTTCCACCCAGGCGCACGCGGGTTTGGTCTGGCAGCGCTCTTGGTGAAAATTATGATGGTCTATGCCATCAAGGAAAGTGGTCGAGATGCGCCGGACGAGGAGTATCTCGCTCATGTAATAGACGGCAACGGCGCTCCACTCCACGCACTGCTCGATGCCGGCTTCAAACCAATCGGACCTATCGATGTGCACCGCGGCGATATCGATGCAGTGATCGATCATATGATTCAGGACGGCGAGTCTACGGTCCGCATGCAAGGCTTTGTCTTTGATCGCCAGGCGATCGGACGGTTAATCTTGGCTCTTTCGAAGTTCGTCCATGAGGATCAAAGCCTCATCACTCGCTCCGGTCCAGCCGGCGACACTTTCCAAATAAAAGTCGATTTCTCCCACGTTATTCCGCCCGTCCACCTCTCAATGTAGCTCCCGCACCGGCTCTTTTCACTAGACTCGAGCAAACTGCGGCACAATTGACCGATGTCATACGCAGCTCTATAAGACAATCGGCCACCAATCACCAATCACTTCTCGCTCGCCGATGAACACCTGGCTAAACTTCGCCTTAGTCGCGCTAGTCGTCACCTTAGTCCCCGGTCCTGCTTTTATCGTGGTACTAAACACAGCCTTGCGCCGCGGGTTTAAGCCCGGGGCGTATGCAACCGCCGGGATTGTAATCGGTGACGCCCTTTATTTCTTTCTGACCGCTGTTGGGCTGGGTTCATTGCTAGCGACATCGTTCTGGACCTTTACGATCATTAAATGGCTCGGAATCGTTTACCTGGTTTACCTGGGTTTACGGTCGCTGTTTTTTCCTAGCAATAGTTTGATCGGCGCGGACGGACGATCAGTCTCGGGCAGATCTTCATTTGTGACGGCGTTAACCGTTCAGCTAGCAAACCCCAAACTCTTGTTGTTCCTGGCGGCATTGCTGCCCCAGTTTCTGGACCCCTCGCGTCCGATTGCGCTGCAGCTCGCTGTTTTGGGACCAATTTTCATGTTGTCTGACACGGTCATCTATTTGCTGTTGTCGTTGCTGGCCGCACGCGCCCGACCATTGTTAGCCAGCCCACGAGCGACGCGAATCGTTAGCAGGGTCAGCGGGGTGGCGATGCTAGGTGCGGCGGCGCGAGTGGCGACGAAATAGAGGAGTCCCACGAGGTCAAGCACAGGAGCCTGGAGGGGAGCCGCTTCAACGCGTGTCTCACGACCTGACGGCATTTACTCTATGTCGCGTTTTGGCTGAGCCGGGGTGAAAAGCAGGCGGCTCCCGGAACGTCCCAGCGTTTGGCTCTCTATTGGCCTATTGGACGGAAACACTGTATCGAAACATGGCGCCGGGTAATTCGCGGGAGTCGCTTGCTTTCATGTTTCCCAGTCGCAACAAATGATAGGGCAAGATGCCGTCAAGTGTTGCGGTAGGCTTTAAAGCGGCTCCCCTCCAGACCCATTGCTTCCTGGCTCCTGGAGTCTGGCTCCTGACTCAGCTTGAACCCCGTTGCCCGGTATAAAGTACCGTAAGGAGCGCGCGTTCTACGCGACCTCCGAACTGTCCGTCTGCAATTCGAGCAAGGTTGCTGAGAAACTCCCGGCGTGAGTCCGGCTCGAGAGCCTGGATAGGAGAGAAAGTTGAGTAGAGAGCGACCAGGCGAGCCGTGTCGCAAGTAAGAGTTGAACTCCATAGCTCGATCTCTGCGTCTTTGAAGCCGGCGGCACTGAGATCTTGAAGACGGCTCTCGCGGTCCAGCCCAAAAGGAATTCGTTTTTCCCGGCTCCAAGATGGACTGTCAGCCGTCCCGGCAAACAAATGATCGGTCGCCCGCTGAAACTCATCAGGTTCTTCGGAGCCGAATTGGTTCCACCACATTGCCCACCAGCCGCCCGGCTTCAACGATCGATAGACCTTCGCCAATGCGGAGCTTTGTTCTAGCCAGTGAAAAGAGGTCGCCGCGACCCCAAGATCAAACGCGGCTTCGGGCAGTACGGCTTCGTCGAATGATGCTTGATCGATTTCGAGGGAATCGGTTTCGCTAGTCTCTCGAAGGAATGTGGCCAAACGCGGATCCGGTTCGATTGCTCGCAGCGGGGATGCGCCCAGGCTAAGCAGATGCCGGGTTGCTATTCCTGTCCCTGGACCAATCTCGAAGACAGAGGCTCCTGGGCACAAGCCACACCGGTTTATTAAACGCTCGTACAGCTCATCCGGGTACTCCGGCCGAGCCTCGGCATAAGCCTTCGGATCATTCCCAAAAAGTCGTCGCCCATCATTCAGAGGAATCCGCTGCATACGCTGGAATACAGGAATAGCCGCAAAGAGGCACAGAAGTCACAAAAAAAGGAACCGCGAATGGACACGAATTGACGCGAATGAATAAAGAAAGAGGTCGACTGCAGATTCATACAGATCGACTCAGATAAGGCCGAGACCCTGAGGGCTGCTCCAGGAAATTTATCTGCTTACATCTGCGTTAATCTGCGGTTGGAATGAATCCTTTTGGTCTTCGTGTCCATTCGCGGTTTTTTTTGCGTTCTTTGCGTTCTTTCGCGGCGATTCCTAATCTGTTTGTCCGGCCGGTTTGAGCACGACTTTCACCCCTTCCTTACCCTTCACAACTTCGAGTGCTTTATCCCAGTGTTCGATCGGGAAACGATGGGTGATCAACCCTTGGGCGTTCACCTTCTTTTCGGAGAGCAATTTGAGTGCTCGCGTCCAGGCGGTAGTCACACTGGCGTTGGTGCCGGTAACCACTAGCTCTTTGTAACAGACGGCGTCCTGGTCGAGCAAAATGGGTTTGCCGTAAAGCCCCATCTGACAAAACCGGCCACCTCGGCGGGCCACATCTAACAAGGTCTTAGCGGCAGGGGCCGCGCCGGAACATTCGATGACCAAATCGGCGCCATCCGCGTTGAACGCATCTGTCACCGCTTCGATTACGTTCTGTGCTTCTTGTACATTGATGCTGTGGTCCGCTCCAAGTTGTCGAGCCAACTTAAGGCGCTCGGCATCTTGGTTGGTACCGATCATGGCGACGGTGGCACCCGCCACTTTTGCCAACTGTAACGCCAGCAAACCAATCGGCCCAGGACCGGTAATCGCAACATTGTCCCCTGCTTGTACCCCGGCGGTCTCTAGAACCCCGTGCACAGTACATGCTAACGGTTCGGTCAAAGCTGCGCTTTCAAGATCGAGCTCGTCGGGGACCCGGTGCAGGTTCGCTGCCGGAGTCAACAAATAGCGGGCGAAAGCCCCATCTTGTTTCGAACCGATAGAGCGGCGGCGCGGACACAGATTGGGTCGTCCCTGCCGGCAAGGCGCGCACTCGCCACAGGTATAGAAGTAGGTTTCAGTCGTGACCCTATCACCCACGGTCCAACCGGTAACGTCTGGCCCTAATTCGACGACGATCCCTGCCGTTTCATGGCCGATGGTGACCGGAGGATAAGTCTCAAATTCGTCGAGATAAATGTGCAGATCCGTGCCGCAAATCCCAGACGAATCAACCTCGATTACAACCTGCCCGGCACCGGCCTTCGGCTCCGGGACATCCAGTACTTCAATGTTCCCGATTCCACGCGCAGTTTTGCGTACCGCAAGCATAGGAGAACAAATAGCCGCAAAAACTTGTCGCGCCATGGGCTTGGCGCATGCCGATGGAGCAAAGGCACAAAAAAGGAATAGGAGTCAGGAGCCAGAATCCAGGAGGCGCGCAGTGAGAAATACGCCGAGGCCCGACCTTTCCTTTAAAAAGGTTCTTCCGGTGCCCAGACCGCGTCGCAACGCAGGTCCTTCTGACTCCTGGATTCTGGCTCCTGGCTCCTATTCCTTTTTTGTGCCTTCCGCCTCCGCCAAGCGACAAGTTTTCGCGGCTATTCTTTCAGGCCCAAAAACGTCACCATCAGGACCTCATCGAAATACGTGCCTTTGTATTTCAACGATTTTTCTTCGAGGCCGTACTGAACGAAACCCATTCGTTCGTAAAAACGTCTCGCCCGCGAATTGCTAGCCGTGACGGTTAGCTGCACTTGTTCAACCTCTTTGCCGGCGTGTTCCAGGAGCGTCTCAACCAGGTGAGTGGCAAGTCCGGAGCCGCGTGCTTCCGGCGTGACATACATCCCCCAAAGGACTCCTTTGTGCCTCGATTTTGTGTCCCCGAAAGAGTAAAACCCAGCTACACCAACCAAACGGTCTCCGACAAACCCGCCAAATACCGCATTTCGAGTCAAGCGCTCGACGAAGTATTGTCCCGGCTCGCTTGACTCTTTCTCGAAGGTTGACCCGAAAGCTTCAGGATCGTTCCGCAAGCCTTCCAATCGGATCGAACGGAAAGCATCGGCGTCAGCGGACCCAAGCCGGCGGATAGTAAATGAGGAGGCGTTCGAGGATTTCAAGGACTTCAAGAATAGGAGCCAGGAGCCAGAATCCAGAAGTCAGGAGGACCTGGGCCGCGACGCGCTCTGGGCACCAGGAAGAACCTTTTTCACAGAAAAAGGGTCGGACTCAGCGCATTTGTGGCGCGCCTCCTGGCTCCTGGCTCCTCCTTAAATTCCTGCAACTCCTCGACCTCCTTATTTGTCTCCGTCTGATTTTTGAGCGGAAGGACTTGCCTCGGGGGATGCACTCGCTTCAGGAGATGCACTCGCCGCAGGACTTGGACTCTGACCTCCGGATTTCTGTTCCTCCGACTTCTGCTCCTCGGGCTTTTGTGTCTGCGGTTGCATCTGGAATGGCTTACCCGCCTCTTGCTTTTTGTAGTCAGCGGGCAATTCGAATACCGATGCGTCCGGCGGTCCAATCTTTACGTTCTTCCATTCTGCCGAACTGACTTCGTTCTCAGACTTAAGGAGCATGTGACTCTTCTGGCCGACCCAGATGAAACCGGTGATCGTTCGTGTGGCCGGCATCAATGGCTTGCTCTGCCCGGCCGCGTTTTTCTTTGGGTCCGAAGCGTAACTGTACTTATCGCAGGTCTCACCGTTAACGTCCTCGGTACCAACCTTTTCGTGCACAAGCCCCATCCTTTTCGCCCAAGCATTCGGAGACTCCAGCATCCTCGGGTCCAAAGGTGCTTCCATATAGGTCTTACTATTGGGAGTTAAGATGTATCTCTTACTAAGATCGCCACGAAGAATGATGATATTCCCGGCCGCGGTGCCCTGATCGGTCCGCCGCTTGTTCCCGTCGACATAGACCTTCATGGCCATTGGAGTTTGCTGCCCCGCTTTACGGGTAACAACCAAATCAGCACTGTATTGGGTCGGCGCATCGGCCAGGGGGTCGGTCGTCTCCTCGGCAGGCGCGGTAAACGCGGGGAGGAGTGAAACCAAGGCAAACAAGCCCGCGGACATTAGTCTCTTCATGATTCGTCTTACAATGATCCGGCGTCTTCGGCTAGAACCAAAAAACGGAGTTCTCCGAGAGGAGCCAGGAGTCAGGAGCCAGAAGCCAGGAGGCGCGTAATGCGAAATACGAGGCCGACTGCATTCTTGAATAAGGTTCTTCCTGGCGGCCAAAGTGCGTCACGTCCCAGGTCCTGCTGACTCCTGGATTCTGGCTCCTAGCTCCTAATCTCCGGGAGTTCCTCACCACAGACCACGATCCAAGGTCCGATATTGGACGGCTTCACCGAGGTGCTCGGCGGTGATCTGATCGGCGCCGGCCAAGTCTGCAATCGTGCGTGCGACTTTCAGGATCCGATCATAAGCCCGCGCGCTCAGGTTCAGGTTGGTGACCGCTTTGCGGATCAATTCGATCCCCTCAGAATCAAGGCGGCAATGTTTCTTCAATAATCGAGTCGTCATTTGACCGTTGTTACGGATCAACCCTTCTCGAGCGAATCGTTTTTGCTGAACGAGGCGTGCTCTTCTGACCCGGTCTCGGATTGCCGCCGAACCTTCACCTTCCGCGGTGGAGGTGAGCTCGTTCATCTCTATAGCGGGGACCTCAACGTGGATGTCGATCCGATCCAGCAACGGACCGGATAACCTGCTCCGGTAGCGTTGAACCTGGCTGGGCGAGCACCGGCATTCTCGACGCGGGTTTCCGTAGTGACCGCAGGGACACGGGTTCATGGCGGCAACCAACATGAAACTGGCTGGAAACGTCATGGAACCGGCGGCCCGCGAAATCGTCACTTTCCCATCCTCCAAAGGTTGGCGTAGTACTTCCAGCGTGGACCGGTGAAACTCGGGCAATTCGTCCAGGAAGAGGACACCGTTGTGAGCCAAGCTGACTTCACCCGGAGTGGGTTGCGCTGATCCTCCCAATAAACCGGCATCTGAGACCGTATGATGCGGGCTTCGGAACGGGCGTTCGGTCACGAATTGCCGAGACCCATTTAGTATTCCGCAGATGCTATGGATTTTCGTCGTCTCGATTGCTTCCGCCATGGTGATCGGAGGTAGAATGGTGGGCAATCGTTTTGCGATCATCGATTTGCCGGACCCAGGCGGGCCGATCATCAAAAGATTATGGTTTCCAGCGGCCGCGACTTCCACGGCACGTTTGACATGTTGCTGACCATGGACCTCTGCAAAATCATCGTCGATTTTAGCGGGAACGAAATTAGGTTGGCCGGCCACCGGCAGGAGCGCTGCTTCGCCGCGCAAGAAATTGACGACTTCAGTTAAGCTGCCAGCGCCGTAAGCTGCTAAACCTTGTACCGGAGCAGCTTCTTCAGCGTTTAACTTTGGTACGATGAGCATCTGCCGGCCGCGTTTTTTAGCCTCAAGCGCGATGGCCAACACCCCGCGCACTGGTCGAAGCTCGCCAGAAAGAGCCAATTCACCAGCAAGACAGTATGGGCTCAGATCCGGAATCCGGTTGTCGTCGTTGATTTTTAACATCCCGATCGCGATGGGCAGATCGAAGCTAGGCCCTTCTTTGCGGACAGTAGCCGGCGCCAGATTCACTGTGATCTTGCCGCGTGGCCAACGCAGAGCGCTGTTGGTGATTGCTGACAGCACCCGATCTTTGCTTTCCCGAACTGCGGTATCCGGTAATCCAACCACCGCTACTTTTCCGTGATCGCCGTAGCCGGTATGCACTTCAACCTCGACTTCAAAGGCATCGACTCCTACGACCGCAGCGGAATAGACCTTTGATGCCATAACAGGACGCAATAGTGTTGCATTATTAGAACATTGGCAAGTTTTGTTTTTGTTATGTTCAAGGGCCGGAAGTTTCGTTCGGTCACACCGGATTTCCGCTGACCGGACCCTTGCGCCGACGGTCGAGCTGACGATTCACCGGGCACTGCTCAGCTCCGTAGGAGCGAAATCTCTATAGTTTGACAGGACCGGTGTCAGGGGAAATTTCCGCATTGTCCGTGCGTCGGCGGAATGATCGATATCGCGCCAGGTGCAGCAACCGGAATCGTGGCTACAACGGTATCGCTGGCGGCGTTGATCACTGAAACGCTGTTGCTCCCTTGGTTTGAAACGTAAACATACGCTCCATCTGGCGTCACGGCCACCCCACTTTGTTGGTGACTGTATCGATATCCCAGAAAGCAAAATATACGGATTCCGGCCGAGTACAGTCAAAAGAGTTACTCGAACGGCCGGTTGTTACGTAGAGGTGTTTCCCGTTCGGTGTTACGGCGATCGCACTGGAATTTGTGTTCAGACTAACCCCGGTCGAGACGAGTGCGACGTCTAAGGGAATCGTGGCCACAACCTCGTCATCGCGAGCGTCGATCACGGAAATGTTAAACACAAGATCCGAAGTGCTGGGCCCAAAGGCATAGACGTGTTTGCCATTCGGGGAGACCCCTGTAGGCAGGGATGGGCCCGGGATCAAATCCACTACCTTGTTCTCGCGTGTATCGATCACCGAAATCCCGTTGCTGCTGGTGACATAGACCAAGGACTGTGCGGTCCAACCAATCACCTTGTCTGGCCAAGCCGCTAGGCTTAGGCCCAACGCCAAGATCGCGCATCGGCCGATTCGACGATTCGTTTGCACATCCCGGTGGAGATTGCCGGGAAGAAGAGGGCAAATAGATAGCATGGGTCGTATAAGAGTTGATATGACTTTTAGGATGAATTGGGGATTGGGCTGGGCCCCAATTCCCGATACTGTTCCAGAAACCGGTACGAGCGCAGCCGGTTCAGGTTGCGTTTTGGGCCTGGGTAGTGAGTGCGGCTAGGCATAGCCCACTCAGCAGCGTCGCGGGGGGCTATTCCAACGAAAAGGGCCAATCCCAGGTCCTCATGTTTCTCCTACTGATTATAATTATTAGTAATTTTTATAAAAATCAGCAATGCTTTTCGCTCGATGAGAACCCTTTTGTTCCCGCACGCAAAACAGCTAAGGCTAAAGATTCTTACGGCTCTTCAAACGCGCGCGGTCGGATGGCTGCTGAGCTGACGATTCAAGGGACACACTCAGCTCCTAAGAGCGAAATCTTTATAGCCGCACATTAACGCGCCACGATGCGCTCCGTTAGCAGCGACATCAGTTGTTCAGATCCGCAATATCGTTGCGGTGGATACGCCGGAGAGCCTGGCCTGACGGGATACCGATGAGGTTGCTCGAGGTTAGCAACGCGGATCGAACGAAATTCGGGACGCCGCACACTAACTCGTTTCTGGCGCCCCTTTAGGACGCATCATTATCCAACGCCAAACCCAGGGTTAAAACCCTGGGCTAAGTTCTGTTGCCCTTCGGGACAAAGGTTACGCAACTTCGTTTACCAGTTCCCCAAGCGGAGCGGCGGTGATTTTAACGGCATCGCCAGGTAACAGCGTAAAATCGTTTGGGGGAACAATACCGGTACCGGTTAATAGAAAGGCGCCAGCCGGGAAACTGAGTTCCCGATAAAGGTATTCTACTAAAACGTCCAGTTCGCGATGGATTCGTCGTAAGGGAACCTGACCTTGGAAAATCGTTTGGCCGCCGCGTTCAATCAGCAAGGTGATCTCTGTGTTCAGGTCCAAGGGTTCTTCCGTTACCAGGATGGCGGGACCGAGTGAACAACTACCGTCGTAGACTTTCGCTTGAGGCAGATAAAGCGGATTTTCCCCTTCGATATCGCGGGAAGAGACATCGTTGCCGAGCGTGTAACCGATGATTTTTGCATCCCGATTAATGACGAGGACGAGTTCTGGTTCGGGCACACTCCAGCGCGCGTCGCGTCGAACTCGAATTTTACCGTAAGGAGCCACCACTCTCCAACCAGCCGCTTTAAAGAAAAGCTCAGGCCGTTCGGCATCGTACACCCGAGAATAAAACACGGCAGCCCCACTTTCGTGCGCTTCTTCCCGACGTCCTTCTCGGCTCCGTTCATAAGTGACGCCAGCCGCCCAAACCTCCTGAGCTCCGACTGGAGGCAGCAATTCTTCCGGCGAGGGTGGCCGCACCGTCTTGGCGTCCACTTTGAGGTCCGAAAGATAGCTGTACAGATTCTGATGGCTTAATAACTCATCAAAGTCGGTATCTGGGATCTGAAAGAAGCTTTTTTCCGATCGGGCTAAAATGCCTCGCGAAGTCCGATAAAGATACATGGTTTAATTTTCCTTTTTGAGTCGCGATCCCGCCGCCTTAAAATCCAAACCGGTTCCTTGCGCGAAACCCGGACTGCGGCCACTGCCCATACCAGTGGCCGCTCTTCATCACACCTCATGGTTGCTGGTATGGTGACGCTCAAGACCGCTTCGGGCTGCCTCGACCGCATCATCGACCGAGTTCGAGCCTTTGCTGGCAGAACCACCGATGTTGCATTCGTGGCAGTTCCAAGTGCCCCACATCCCCCCGGCTTCGCTTTCTTCGACGTGTATCGTATACCGGACACTCCCTTTGGTGTAATCGTGTTGATGGATTTCCTTAACAGGCATAGGACCTCCTTTCGACTCACACTAACCTTCGCGTTGAACCTCCGCGCAAACAAGTTTGCAGTTTGCAGTTCGGCGCTCGACGTTCCGCATTCAGGGTTCGCGGCTGGGCGCTCGGGCGGTTGCGGTTTGGGGGTGACAAGGCTAGTTGGGACAATCCAGGTGTACGAGCATTCGAGAATGGGACATATACGACCTATGGGACTTATGGGTCGCAGCCAGAAACCTGACACGAAAGGGCCGAGCGCCAAGCGCCGAACCCCGAACGCCAAACGCCGAACGCCAAACGTGCACTTGTGAGTTTTCTTGGAGTCACATTTTCCGGTGTCGATGAATCCGCCGATGTAGAGAGGCTGAAAGAGATCCGATCCCACTATTTCACCGTTGAATGGGGACTTGGGTTGGCGATTGAACGCCAGAACCGAGAGGCTGGATTCCCGGGTGTTGATTGGATCTGCAAGCTGTCTCCAGAGCTTAACTTTTCGGCGCAGCTCTCGGGAAAAAGTGCACGCGCTTTTTTGAAGGGAGACGACACCGAGCTCATGACGAAGTACGGCAAGGTTTGGTCCCTGTTTCGGCGAATCCAGATCAATTCCATGGATGGGATCGACCAGGTGGATCTTTCGGGGCTCACCCAGCTCGTAGCGAAAAACGCAGACAAACAAATCATTCTTCGCATCCGTGACCGGAACCTTGAAGTAGCCGATGCTTTGGTGGCGCAGGGAATTTCTTGTTCCACCCTTTTTGATGAATCTGAAGTTCAGGAACCCGCTCAAAAAAAGTGGCCAAAAGGGTTAAAACGATTCGCCGGATGCGGCTACGCCGGCGGGTTAGGCCCGGACAATATCTATAAACAATTAACGCCCATTCTGAATGCTGCTCAAAGCGCAGAACGTTGGTGGGTGGAAATTGACTCCTGCCTGCGAGCCACAGAGCACGATCAAGATGTTTTCAGCTTGGCCAGCTGCAAACGAGCCATCCGAGAGTTCGATAGCTTCTTTCTCGACTACACTATTTAGTGAGAGTGGCGCGGAAGTAATCGCTGGTAGGGCGAGGCTCCTGAACAATCCGCGATGTTACCAGAGCCGCAAGTGATTCTGGTCGACCACTCCCGCTAGACCTATAAGCGCGCCGAGCCGTGGTTCGGGCGTCATACCCTCGGCTCGGCACGAGTATTGGTCTAGCCTCACGACACCTAAGGTAAAACGCTCCCCCTTCGCGAACTGTCTCGGGCTATTCGGGAGCCTCGCCCTACCATCTTATCCCCTGACGGTTTTCGCCTGAAAAGCGGAACAAGTGGAGGTAGTGTTGCATTGCAGTAACGAACCTCCCCCCTCCCAAACCCTCCATTGCAATTACCCGTAGGCGGACAGCTGTGCCGCTTTCACGGAGCAGAAGTACTATGTCAATCCCTCCAATCATACGAAGCCTCCTAGCAGTCGGCGCGATTGCTACTCTCTGTTCTACGCCCTTCAAATCAAAGGCGGGAGAACAGAATGCGTTAGTTGTTGTCGGTCTTTCGCCCGAAGCCGTTGCCATTGCTTATCCGACGCCAACCTATCCTTCGGACTGCGAACGCATGCGGATACAAGGTACGGTCGAAGTCAGTATCTGGGTGCAGAATGGCAAAATGGTAAAGGTGAAGGGTTTCTCAGCAAATCGATTGCTGGCGCGCAAGTCGGCCCGCTGGATCCACCGGAACTGGCAATTCAAGCCCAGCACGACCGGCCACTATATCGTTCCGATCATCTACGAGCTCGACGGGTCCGGCATTAGCAGTTAGCGATTGGTCGTTGTTATAATCCGCTAGGGACGGGCTCCCGCTCGCCCGGATTTTGACAACGTCATCGTCGAAACAAACGGCTGAGCGGGAGCTCATCCCTACCGATCCAAAAACAAGGCACCAATTCCGGATTTTACCTGGTTGGTGCCTCGGTGAATTAATCGCTCGGATTGCTGCCGTAGCAAATTTAGTTGTTTGGAATGTATTCCACCCCGCAGCTGCCGCAGATGAAGGTTTGACCGGGATATTCCCAATAGACCCGGCGCATCGAGTGGCAGTGCCAGCATTCCACCCAGCGATAATATCCACGTCCGCCCACTTCCGGTTCGGCATTTGTCGCATCCATGTCTCGAGAGGCTTTTTCGGGCCCCGCGGGAGACTCAGGTTTCTGAGTCAGGTAAACTTCGATAGTTTTGGATTTCTCAGGCATTTGCTATTCTCTATTGTATTCGTCGATCTCGAATTAACCGAGACTTTTTTAGGCGTCTCAGTTTGTTTCTATTGGTGAGACGAGGATCCTAGCTGCGCTTGCGATATTTCTAAGCGTTGTCCGAGGTAGCGTCTCCCGAAGAGGCCGTTAGGTCGCTGATTCGGTTCAGTTCCTCATTCATCAGGCGCACGCCCTCAATTTGACGCTCAAACAGATCCCGAAATAGGCCCGGTGCCGACAAAAGCTGGGCCGCGGCGCCGCTTTGCACGATTTTGCCACGATCCAAGACAATGAAGCGGTCGCAAAACGGGATTTGCCAGCCAACAATA
>Ga0207129_1041_pt1 | contig 28065 bp, 24 predicted proteins | sample Alteio_BWMinHeat_15_FD_153517 | JGI IMG/M metagenome (GOLD analysis project Ga0207129, IMG submission 153517) | Enriched cells from forest soil in Barre Woods Harvard Forest LTER site, Petersham, Massachusetts, United States -... | ecosystem: Environmental > Terrestrial > Soil > Temperate forest >... | reverse complement strand
TCGGGTAACGATACGATGGCACTAGGCGCTTATGCCGCGCTGAAAGCCGCTGGTAAAGGAAACGTGCTGGTGGTCGGATTTGATGGCAGTCCCGATGTCGCTGCTTCGATCAAAGCTGGCGAGATTAAAGCAACCGTTCTCCAGCCCGTCGTCCATCTCTCCGAGTTAGCGGTGGAAGAGGCCGATCAATTCCTCAAGACCGGCAAGACCGGAAAGGACGAAAAACAGACGATCGACTGTGTCTTGGTGAATCCTGATAACGTAAAGAACTACTCGGCGTTCAATCTGACAGAATAGGAGCCAGCAGCCAGGAGGGCGAGGCGCTGTGCGTTTAGCCGATAGCCAACGGCAGAAAATAATTCACCACAGAGACACAGAGTTCACTAAGATGGAATTTTCAGTACGGCTCTGATGAAAGCTCTGTCATACCTTCGTGTTCTCTGTGCCTCTGTGGTGAAGTTTTCTTTTCTTACCGATGAAGACGATCCTTGCTTTGGATGCCGGGACTACCAATGTCAAAGCGATTTTGATCGATCAGCAAGGCAATGTAGTCGCGCGAAGTTCGACTCCGCTCGAAATCCAGTTCCCGAAAGATGGTTGGGTTGAACAATCAGCGGCTGAGATCTTAGCTGCCGCCCAAAAGGCAATTACGGAGTGCCTCGAAAAAGGATGGGAACACGAGGTAGTTGCACTGGGTATATCCAATCAACGGGAAACGGTGGTGGCCTGGAACCGGCGCACCGGTCAAGCGGTTCATCCCTGTATCGTCTGGCAATGCCGGCGAAGCGCCTCTATCTGCCAGATTTTGCGAAGCAAAGGATTGGATGAGAAAATCCGCGTCAAGACGGGGCTGCAGGTCGACCCGTTGTTCCCCGCCACCAAAATTCAGTGGCTGTTCGAAAACCATCCCGAGATGGCGAAACTGGCAGATCAGGGGGATCTCTGTGTTGGGACGGTGGATGCGTGGCTGGTCTGGAATTTGACGGACCGAAAAGAGTTCCGGACCGATTACAGTAATGCGTCTCGAACCCAGCTTTTGAATCTTCGGGAAGGATCTTGGGATCCTGAGCTTCTCGATCTTTTTGGAGTAGCGAAGTCCATTCTTCCCGAGCTGACCCAATCGAATGGATTGTTTGGGGAAATGACTCTGCCGGGTGGCAGATCGATTCCCATACACGGTGTGTTGGGCGATTCGCATGCCGCTCTTTTGGGGCACGGTGTTCTCCAAAAGGGGAAAGTAAAAGCGACTTACGGTACCGGTTCTTCACTGATGACGCTCTGTGACGCAGCGGAAACGGGAGATAGACGGGTCTCCACAACCATCGCCTGGAACCTGGATCGGATTCAGTACGCGTACGAAGGAAACATTACGGTAACCGGTTCCGGTCTTTCCTGGGCGCTTGGCTTTACCGGGTTAGATGACCTTGACGCGGCCGTACAAAAGGCCGTTGAGCTGCCGCACAACGCCAACGTTTATTTTGTTCCGGCTTTAGCTGGGTTGGGCGCACCGCATTGGGAGGAGAACGCGCGGGGATCGATCGTCGGTTTATCTTTCGGTGCGAACAAAGAACACCTGGTACGCGCGGCGCTTGAGGCGATAGCTTATCAAATCAAAGATGTTTTTGATGCAATGCAGGAAGCGGCAAAGACCAGACTGGAGACTCTTTTGACCGACGGCGGAGCCAGCAAGAATGATTGGCTGATGCAGTTTCAGGCCGATCTACTCGACCGGCAGGTGCGACGCAGCCGAACTGCAGAGTTATCCGGGTTGGGAGCCGCCTTTGCAGCTGGTCTCGGCGCCGGTTTCTGGTCTTCACCCGACGATCTGGCGGCGGCGATCGCACCGCATGACCCGTTTGATCCGGCCATGGATGATGATGAGCGAAAGCGCTTAGTCCGGGGTTGGAACCGAGCCGTGGAGTCCGTGAAGACGCTTCCTAGCAAATGAAACTGCAGAATTTAATTATCCACAGCCCCGAAAGTCTCCGGGGTAAACTTACGCAGATTTTGTTTAAGAGCCGATCATCGCGAAAAAGCTGACCAACTGCTTGCTAATGCAACGATTTCCTTGTGCCCCCGGTGCGCCGATTCAACTCAAATCGCGGGCAACGGATCACTTTGAGAAATCTGCGTAATCTGTGTAATCTGCGGATCTTAATTTAGGTTTTATAATGTCGCGTAATCTTCCAGATCTCAGGCTCATGACCCGGGTAGCGCGGCTTTACTATGAAGAACGGCTGATCCAGAGTGAGATCGCGAACAAGTTAGGTATCACTCAGGTGGCCGTCTCCCGGCTCCTAAAGAAGGCGGAGGAGAATGGGATCGTGCGGACCACAGTGGTTACGCCGCCGGGTGCTTTTGCTGAACTGGAAGAAACCTTAGAGCAAAGATTCGGGCTTTCTCAGGTGATTGTGGGGGAAGCAACCAGCGACTCGGAGGAAGCGGTGCTAGCCGCCATCGGTTCGGCTGCCGCTGAATATCTCGAGTCGACGATTCGTTCGGGCGAAGTCATCGGGATCTCTTCTTGGAGCTCATCTTTGTTATCCACGGTCGAACAGATGCATCCGATTCGGAAACTGGAGAACTGCGTCGTGGTACAGTTGCTGGGAGGAATTGGTAGTCCCTCCGCCGAACAACACGCGAATCATTTGGCAGTGCGATTATCAAGATTGGTACGGGGCGAAGCGCGCTTTTTGCCGGTACCGGGTGTGGTTGGATCCGCCAATGCGGCTAAGGTTTTGCTGAAGGAACCAAACGTCAGTGGCACGGTGGCGCTTTTCGACAAAGTCAGTTTAGCGCTGGTTGGTATCGGATCGGTTGAGCCCTCGGCACTCGTTGCCAGCAGCGGAAACATCTTTTCGAAAGCGGAGTTGGAACAGCTGCAGAAACAGGGGGCGGTGGGGGATATCTGCATTCGTTTTATTGATGCCAAGGGTAAGCCGGTCAAAGGCGCGCACGACGAGCGGGTGATCGGGATGGATCTGGAGGCATTGACTCACGTACCAAGATCGGTGGCGGTGTGCGGAGGCAAACGGAAGTTTGCGGCGATCCTGGGAGCGATTCGAGGGAAGTGGATCAACACCCTGGTGACGGATCAGCACACCGCCGCGCGGTTAGTGAAGGCGCAACCCGTAAAGGCGTAGGGGGGAGGGAGTACTGGAGTGATGGAGTGATGGAGCGTGTGGGGTAAACGAGCCGGGGCGCCTCAAGTTGCCGGGGACTGGTTTTTTAGGGAAGCAGCGATTCTCAGCTCCGTAGGAGCGAAATCTTTATAGCCACGGCAACGCACACGCGAGGTCAGCTCCGCTAGGAGCGGCATATCAGAGCGTGCGGCTAGGACGACCTACGTTTCCCAATTAGATATCGCTCCTACGGAGCGAACCTCTCGTTTCGCGCGAAGCTATAGAGATGTGACTCCTAGGGAGCCGCTTTTCGATCCCGCCGGCGCCGTCCGAGGATAAGTTTAGGCAGCTTCCGGCTTGACGCAGGCGGTGGGAGAGACGTACTATTTGACTAAATAGCATATATTGCATATTTATTCATTCTGCCATGCTCTCCGTTCCTGATCTGCAACGTAAGTCCGTTGAATATCGTAAGGATTTGTTGCGCCTGATCAAAACCGCCAAAGCCGGCCACACCGGCGGCGATCTATCCTGCCTGGATATTCTCAATGTCCTTTATAATCGCGTCCTGCGGGTTAGCCCGGAGACATTCAAAAGCCCGGATCGCGATTATTACATCCAAAGCAAAGGGCACTGCGCCGAAGCGCTGTTCGTAGTGCTGGCGGACAGAGGATTTTTTCCTAAGAGCGATCTAGATACACTGAACCAATACGGCTCGCACTACATTGGACACCCCACTCGGGATGTGAATGGGGTCGAGCAAAACACCGGTGCCCTCGGTCATGGCTTGGCGGTGGGTGTGGGCATTGCGCTCGCCGGTAAGATCGACCGGCGCGATTGTCGGGTTTTTGTTTTGTTGGGAGACGGTGAATTGGCTGAAGGATCCAACTGGGAAGCAGCGATGACGGCAGCGCATTATCGCCTGGATAACCTGGTGGCGATTGTGGACCGGAACGGACTGCAGATCACTGGTTCCACCGAGGATGTATGCCAATTGGCCCCGTTGGATCAGAAATTCGCCGCGTTCGGATTCGAGGTTCGCAGATGTGACGGTAACGATGTCATCGATTTGGTGCGGACCTTGGAGGAAGTCCCTTTTCGGCCGGGAAAGCCTAGTCTGATCCTGGCCAAAACCAAGAAAGGGAAAGGAGTTAGCTTTATGGAGAACGTCGCCAAATGGCACCACAAGGTTCCCAGTGATGACGAATACAGCCGAGCGATGGCTGAACTGGACACGGTCGAGGCCGCGCTGAAATAATGGAACCGGCGTTAGCGAATTTAGAGGTCTTTGCTGCCACGTTGCTGGAATTAGCCCGGGAAGACTCTGACCTTTTGGTAGTCACGAGCGACTCGCGCGGATCAGCCAAGCTAGCGCCCTTCGCCAAAGCGGCCCCGGGGCAGATTGTTGAGGTTGGCATCGCGGAGCAAAATCTGGTGGGGATCGCAGCCGGTCTCGCCGCGGCCGGCAAAAATGTGTTCGCGGTTTCTCCCGCTTGCTTCCTGACCGCGCGCTCTCTCGAGCAGATCAAGAACGATGTCTGTTACTCAGACCGGCCGGTGAGTGTTATCGGGATCAGTGCCGGCGTCAGCTACGGCGCGTTGGGCACGACCCACCATTCTCTGCACGACTTTGCGGTCCTGCGAGCGATTCATAATATCACGATCGTCGCTCCAGCTGACAACTTTGAGACCCGAGAAGCGATCAAGGCTGTGGCTAAACTACCGACCCCCGCTTACCTCCGCTTCGGAAAGAAGACGATGCCACATTTATCTCGGCTGCTGCCGGGATTCGAATTGGGAAAAGCTTCGTTGGTTCGCCTAGGGAAAGACATCACTTTTATAGGTTGCGGAGAAGCGGTCGCACCCGCTCTGGCTGCGGCGGACCTACTCGCGGCGGACGGAATTGAATGCCGGGTAATCAGCATGCATACCATCAAGCCCTTAGATGAGGCGGTGGTTTTACAGGCGGCGGCAGAAACCCGGGCTGTGATTACGGTCGAAGAACACAGCGTCAACGGTGGGTTGGGTGAAGCCTGCGCTAGTCTCTTGCTGCAATCTGGTACTCATACCCGGTTCAAAATTGTGGGTTTCCCTGACGATCACACCGTGACCGGAAGCCAATCGGAAATATTCGGGCATTACGGGATTGATGGTCCCGGCCTGGCAGTGACAGCGAGAAAGTTAATAGCGGTATAGAGCTTACGAGAACGCCCCGGCAGGATGAAGCTAACCAAACAATAAACCCCTCTCGAGGCCATGTGCGTGGACATAAGCATAAGGTTCAGTAGGCCGCCTGCCCCGAAGGGGCGACAGGACTCAGCCCGGGGTTTTAACCCCGGGTTAGCAACCGAAAATGCCCCGCCCTGTAGGGGCGGTAGAGAGTTTTTGACAGATTATGCAGTGACGAATGAAAGCCGGAAGGGATACTTCCGCCCTTTCAGGGCGGGCGGTCCTTTAATCGTCTACCCGGGGTTAAAACCCCGGGCTGAGTCCTTTCGCCCCTTCGGGGCAAACACCGCTCCCCCACTCGATAAACCATGAAATCCCCCACATTCCACGCCCTCCTAGCTGCAGCAGCAACTATTAGTTTTGCCTGCTCCGCCGTTCCGGCTTTAGCCCAAGAGAACAAACCACCTGTTCCATCCGGCAACGTCACCGTTTCCTTTTGGGGAATCGCGACTCAACCGTGGCAGGTGATGATCGATGATTTCCAGAAGACTTACCCAAATATTAAAATCAAGTGGACCAAGTATAGCACCGATGAGATGAAGCAAGCGGTCCGGGTAGCGTCGGCCGCTGGGAAGTTGTCGGACGCCTGGTTTAACTGGGGAGGTAGCTTGGCGTCTCCATACGAGGATGGAGGGCATGCGCTGGAGCTAACCCCGGCGCTCATGGCGCAATACGGAGTGGACAAAAACATCGTTCCGGCAGCTCTCGATTTGGCCCGCCACAACGGAAAACTGTATGGCATTCCCATCTGGGTTCGCCCGATGACGATCTTTTATAAAAAGAGCCTGTTAGATAAATTCGGGATTTCCGAGCCCAAAACTTTCGATGATCTGGAGCAGGCGTGTACGAAACTGAAAGCGAACGGAATTATTCCAATCGCCTGCGGTGGCAAATTCAGTTGGATGACCATGCGGACTACCGACTTCTTAATCGAGCATTTCGCCGGGCCGGCTCTTCACGACAAGCTATTCGCGATGGAAGCGTCGTACAGCTCACCTGAAGTCGTTAAAGCGTTTACGAAGCTGAAGGAATGGGTGGACAAAGGATATTTTAACGACGGTTTCATTTCCCTCGATCCAAATGAATCGTTACCGCTTCTGTTCCAGGATAAGGCGGCGATGACTTTCCAAGGGCCGTGGATAGAAGACCAAAACATCATTGCGGCCCATCAAGATCCTAATAACTACGTTCCCATTATTGCCCCGGCCGATCAGAAACCGGTCCGAGTCTCCGGTTTCCAAGAGCAAGTTCAGTTCTGGTCTAAGTCGAAGCCGGACCAACAAAAAGCGGCGCTGCTCTTTGCCGCGTTCATGACTACGCCGGACGTGGCCAAGAAACATGTGTCTGAGTTTGGTTCACCCAGCGCAGTCGTAGGTGTATTCCCCTCCGCGGATCATCCCATCACCACTACCATGGTTAAATGGCTGCAATCTGGCGTTCAGCTTTATCTGCCGACAGATCAGGCGCTACCTCAAGAGATAGTAAACGCATTCTTTCAAGCGCAGGACTCGATGATCCTGGGCTCCTTAACTCCGGAAGCCGCTTGTGCTCAGATCCAGAAAGCGGTGGAGGATTATAAAGCTTCGCATTAGCGCGCGTGTGATCGACCGTGAATTGGTTTTAGAAAATAGCTCGGGGTCGAAAGCTTTCGGCCCTGAGATCTGGAGTTTGGACATTTCGGGGCTTCGTAGGAGCCAAATCTTTATAGATACGGAAACAACAAATTGTGACGAGCTCCGTAGGAGCGGCATCAATTGTGAACGTCTACCCCATTTCCAATTCGCATCGTCCAGAGCCGGACTTGATGTCGCTCCTACGGAGCTGACCGCAATTTGTACAACGAAAACTATAAATATCTGACTCCTACGGAGCCATGAACACTCACAAGATGACGACGCTAGCGGCACCCGCCGAGACAATCTCGGCAGGATCCAAACGTTCGCCATCCGCCAAGAAAACGACGGATCAATTGCGATTCCTTCCGTGGGTTTTTCTGGCGCCGGCTTTGGTCATCTACTCTGTAGTTGTCGTCTATCCGATGCTGTTTTCGGCGTACCTCAGTTTCTTTCGCTGGGACGGGGTGGCGCCGAAGAAGATCTTTGTCGGCTTTCAGAACTACATCACCCTCTTGACGCACAATGAGGTGTTCTGGATCGCGCTGAAAAATAATGCCATTTGGCTAACTGCTGCTCTCCTGGTGCCGACCAGTATCGGACTCAGCTTGGCCTTATTGTTGAATTCGAGATTTCGGGGAAGTCATATTTTCCGCAGCATTTTCTATTTTCCCGCGGTCCTCTCCTTGGCGGTCGTAGGATTGATCTGGACCTGGATCTATCATCCTGATCTGGGTTTAGCTAATCAGTTGTTAGATGCGCTGGGTTTGAAATTCCTGAAGAGAAATTGGTTGTCTGACCCGCAGATCGCCATTTATCCGGTGATTTTGGCAGCGACCTGGAATGCGGTTGGCTTGCCCATGCTGCTTTTTCTGGCCGGCCTTCAAACCATCCCTCCTGAATTGCATGAAGCGGCAAAAGTTGAAGGAGCGAGTCGGCGGCAACGATTTTGGTATGTCACCTTTCCACTGCTTCGGGAGACGACGCTGATCGTACTCGCGATTACCTCGATTAACGCGTTGAAAGCGTACGACATCATCTACGCGATGACGAACGGCGGACCCGCTAACCGCACGCAACTGCTCAGCACCTGGATGTATTTCCTGACTTATAACTACAACGAAGTGGGATTGGGGACAGCCATCGCGGTCGTGCTTTTCTCGCTCACCCTGATTTTCGCGATCCCTTACATTCGTTTGATGACCCGAAAGGCATGAGCCAGATGTCTACAGGCGCTATCTCAAAAAGTTGGGAACCTCGGGACCCGCGAAAGTCGGCCTCGCAAGCGAGGCGCGCTCCACAGATTTCTGCGAAGGTCGCCATATTCTACATCGCGCTCGTCTTAGCTGCTTTAATCTGGTTAACACCGGTAATAACGCTGGTTTTAACTGCGCTGAAAGACGCCGGCGATTTCGCGGTAAACGGTGCTTTCTCACTCCCTAAATCGATCCGTTGGGCGAACTTTTCGGAAGCTTGGCAAACCGGAGTAGGAAACTACTTTTGGAACAGCGTCATTGTTACCGGCATCAAGGTGCCGATCGGTATCCTGATCGAAGCCATGGCGGCCTTTGCGTTGACCCACATGCACTTCCGCTGGGCGAACAAGGTTTTCGTCTACGTCCTGGTTGGGCTCATTGTGCCGATGCAGATGACGTTGGTTCCTCTGACGCTCTTGATGAATGCCCTGAACCTGATCGATACGCTTACCGGTCTGATCATTCTCTACATCGGATTTGGTGTGCCATTCGGGGTGCTCGTGATGCGTGGCTTTTTCCGGACCTTGCCGACCGCAATTATTGAAGCAGCCCGCATTGATGGGTGTTCCTGGTTCCGGATCTTTTATCGAATTGCTTTGCCCTTGGCGTTGCCCGCGGTGGTCTCTCTTTGCATCCTCGATGGAGTTGCCACCTGGAACGAATTTATCTTGGCGCAGATTTTCTTGCGCTCGGATGAACTTCGGACGTTGCCTCTCGGCCTGGTCCAATTCAGTACCCAATTTTCCACGCAATATGACCAGCTCGCCGCCGCCGTCCTGATTTCAGTAGCGCCGGTCATGTTAGTCTTTCTTCTATTTCAACGCTATTTCGTCGCCGGTATGGGAGGGGCCGTTAAATAGCAACCGCGAATCCATCCGTAACCACTAATAAACCGCGAATGGACACGAATTGACGCGAAATGAACACGAAGAAAAGCCAAACCGCAGATGAACGCAGATTGACGCTGATAAGGCGAAGTAGAACCAAAGACACATCTGTCGAGAACCTATCTGCGTATATCTGCGGTTCGATTTAGTCTTTTTGTCTTCGCGTCCATTCGTGTCCATTCGCGGTTAAGAATCTTCCCAAGCAAACACATGAATCCACTTTTTATCCCCGATCCAGCCAAGAGAGTGCGCGTCATTCTGAATACTGACGCTAAAAACGAAGCGGACGATCAGTATGCGATCGTTCATACTATCCTGACTCCGATGTTTGATCTGCATGGGATCATCCCCGCGCATTTCGGCGATCGGCGGGGGCCGGGCAGTCTTAAGGCGAGTCACGATGAGGTTCTCAAACTGCTCGAGTTGATGGAACTCCAGGGCAAAGTGCCGGTATTCGTGGGTGCAGTGAAAGCGCTGCCTGATGAGAAAACGCCTGCGCCATCTGAAGGGTCGGCTCTGATAATTCGAGAGGCGCTAAAAGACGACCCTCGACCGCTGCACGTCGCTTTTCTGGGACCGCTCACCGATATGGCGTCTGCCTTATTGGAAGAACCGGCAATCGCAGAGCGCAATGTGCGAGTAGTCTGGATCGGCGGCGACCGCTGGCCGGTCGGCGGATGGGAGTTCAATCTCTCCAACGATGTTGCGGCCGCGAATGTCGTTTTCCGTTCAAAGGTCGAGGTTTGGCAACTGCCCAGCCCGGTTTACAAGAGAATGGCCGTCGGCTATGCGGAGCTAGAACAGAAAGTTTACCATCAGGGTCCTTTAGGAAAATATCTGGTCGAGCAGCTGATCGACTGGAATAACAAATATCATCGCCATGGTCCGATCGAACATCGTTCGCTGGGAGATTCCCCCGCTGTTGGGGTAATGATGTACGAGGACTGCGGTAGCTATGATTGGGTCCCAGCGCCTGAATTTAACAGTGAGATGAATTACGTACACACCGGAAAGTATCGGCCAATCCGGTTGTACCACACGGTCGATCAACGCTTCATCTTGGAAGACTTTTTCGCTAAGCTGGCGCGATTTACGAAATCGAAAGTTGGCCCTCAAGCTACGGTATAATCGATCGGCAATGCATGCTTTATTCTTGGACCCTAGACTGACGGTGCCGAACGAGCTAAACCGTGCGCCACGGGACTCGTGGAATTTTGTCCCGAAGGGACTACAGGACTCAGCCTGGGGTTTTAACCCCAGGAAAACGTCCGCATGGCGACCCGCCCTGAAAGGGCGTCAGACAAATCGTCCCGGATTCCATGCCGCACCTGGTCGATACACGATAACCTACCGCCCTTTCAGGGCGGGCGGTCTTTTGTATCGCTACCTGGGGTTAAAACCCCAGGCTGAGTCCTATTATCCCTTCGGGATAAGCCAGACAACACCCCATAGGCCCGATTCATTGTATCGCCTTGCAGGGGACAACAACTGACCCCCAGAAACTAACTATGAAGAGCGAGCAGAAGATCGTGTTAGGTGTGATCGTCGGGAACCGAAACTTTTTCCCTGACAATCTGATCACACAAGGTCGGCAGGATATTCTTAGCGTCTTGAACGAACAAGACATCGAGGCAGTGATTCTTGACGAACAAGCCACTAAACTTGGCGCCGTTGAGACCTGGGCCCATGCTCAGAAATGTGCGGCTCTTTTCGATGAGAACCGGCATCGTATCGACGGAATCCTGGTTACGCTCCCGAACTTTGGAGACGAGAAAGGTGTTGCCGACACGATTAAGCTGTCCGGACTCAAGGTACCGATTCTGGTTCAAGCCTACCCTGACGATCTGTCAAAGTTTGCTGTCGAGTTTAGACGGGACGCTTTTTGCGGGAAGATTTCAGTCTGCAATAATCTGTATCAGTACGGGTATCCGTTTAGCCTCACCGAGCTGCATACGGTTCATCCGCTGACTGACTCGTTCCGCGCGGACATCAAGAGATTTGCGGTGGTGTGCCGGGTGGTTCGACGCCTGAAAGATGCGCGTCTCGGTGCGATCGGTGCAAGGCCCAATGCGTTCAACACGACTCGTTACAGCGAAAAACTACTACAAGCTTTTGGGATCAGCGTGAGTACTGCTGATCTTTCCGAGGTCTTTGGCAGTGCAGAGAAAATTGCGGATAACGACAAGCGAGTGGGTGAGCGTTTAGAAGGCATCCGTTCATATGTTCCGACCGGCGGCGTGCCCGGACCTTCGCTGGTGAAAATGGCGAAGCTCGGGATCGTCATCGACGACTGGATGTTGCGCTACGGCATCGACGCAACGGCCATTCAGTGTTGGGATTCGTTGCAGCATAACTACGGTGTCAATGTTTGTACTTTGATGAGCATGATGAGCGAAAGCCTTCTGCCCAGTGCATGCGAGGTCGATATCACCGGTGTGGCGTCGATGTATGCCCTGCAGCTGGCTTCCGGGAAACCGAGCGCTCTGGTTGACTGGAATAACAACTACGGAAATGACCCGGACAAATGCGTCCTGTTCCACTGCGGTAACTGGGCGAAAAGCTTCTTCTCGGACGTAAAAATGGCGAACGCCGAAATCCTGGCGACGACATTGGGAACAGAAAATACCTACGGTACCGTTGCCGGCCGTACTCCGGCAGGTCCTTTCAGCTTCGCGAGGATTACGACGGACGATCGCAACGGAGTAATCCGTACCTACGTCGGCGATGGCGAATTTGTGAGCGATCCGTTAGATACTTTCGGCAGCCGGGCGGTAGTAAAAGTGCCCCGGTTGCAGGAGCTCATGAAACATGTTTGCAAGCACGGATTCGAACACCATGCGGCGATGAACGCTTCACATACGGCCAGCGTGTTGAATGAAGCGTTTTCGACGTATTTCGGATGGGATACGTATTTGCACGGGTAACCGCGAAGCCCAAATTTGGTGGGCACTTGTGGAGCGCAGCCTCGCTTGCGAGGCCGTGGTGACCAAAGCGAGGTGATGCGGAACGATCTTGCGTGATCCGCGCTTTGTCATTTCGGCCGCGGAAGTAGCCGTTGCTCGATAAATACAAGGCGCAAGTGACCTGGGTGCCTGCCCGATAAATCTCTGCTTGCTTATCGCCTCTTCGCAAAAGAGAGGGTCCCGAGCGCATCGGCCTCGCAAGCGAGGCAGCGCTCCACGGGTGTCGCGCCTATCCCTAAAACTTGCTTGCGGCCGCGCCCAGCTTCGATTCGTCGATAAGGTAGGTCTTTGTTACCACAATCGGATTGATCGGGTTATTGTTGGTGTCTACCACAGCATTGCTGATCTCCATCAGAGCATCCATTCCGCCAGCGACGTGACCAAACACCGTGTCCTTACCGTCCTGCGACGGAATGTCCTTCAAGCAGATGTAGAATTGGCTACCGTTGGACTCGAATTTTGGGTTCACTTTAGCTGACAGCGCGCCCATGGCGACTGCGCCGCGGACATGTTTTAGATGGATCTCCGCTGGCAAAGTATAGCCGGGACCGCCGGTTCCCATTACGTTACGGTCGTTTTTCTTCGTCAAAGGATCACCTCCCTGAATCAGATAGTTGGCGATGGCCCGATGGATCTTGGTCTTCACGTAAAACTTCTCTTTGACCAGCTTCTTGAAATTATAAACGGTGTACGGCGCTGCCTCATCGTCGAACGCGATCGCAAAGCTCCGCGTCTGGCGCGCTTTTCCTTCTTTCCATTGCACCTCGAACACGGCGACATCTTTGGCGGACAGGACAGAGCTGGTTACGATCAGCGTTACTACGAGGGCGATAAGTCGTTTTATCATGGGATGATCGGAAGGCTGCGGAGTTCTGCGGTTCCGATCAAGTCCGAATTATCCGGGTTTTGTACACGGTACCGAGAGCCGGGTTGGTCAAAATTGCGTTTTATGTAGGCCAGTCCGATCCAGGTTTCCAGCTTCGAGCTCATGGCAGCGCTGGTGACAAAGCCAGTTTGTTGGCCGGAATCGTTCACCAGTTTGTCTCCGCTGGTCAAGACCGATCCATCGATTAACTGGATGCCGCAAAGCTTTCGATTTACGTGGCCAAGACTCTTCAACCGGCTAATCACCTCTTGGCCGACGTAGCATCCCTTAGTGTAGCTGATGGCTCTTTGATCCAATCCAGCTTCATTTGGGATGACGTCTTCATTCAGTTCACGGCCCCACTCGGGGATGCCGCGTTCGATCCGGAAGGTTTCGAGCTCCACAGCCGGGAGCACTGATTCCTCTAGTAACTGAGGAACCACGTTTTTTAGCGTGACTGGTACCAGCAGGTCATAGCCCTCGAGTCCAAACCGGTCGCAGCGTGACACGATCCCCTCGAGCAAGATGCCATCTGGAAGCTCGGCTGTCAGGGTGTGAAACAAGCTGAATTCGTCCGATTGATCCGAGAACTCGACGTCATCAGCAATCGCGTACTTTTCTAAACGAGCTGACAGCGTTTCGCGAAGAGCCGGATGGCAATCAAGCAGGAACGTGTCCTCGATTGGAGTAACAAAAAGATCCCCGCAAAGCTTCCCTTTGACGGTCAGGACGCAGGCATAGACCGTTTGTCCGGGTTTCGCCTCCCTCAGATCATTCGTCAATTGGCCATTGAGAAAACGCACTCTGTCACCGCCGGTGGCGCGGATTTTGGCTCGGCTGGAGAGGTCGATTAGCATAGGAGTTCGGCCATCGTGAAAAGTAAAAGGTGATTGGTCACTGGTGAAGTCGTACCGGGTCCCCAACTTGGTGGGGCGAGGCTCCCGAGATAGCTATGGTTCTAGCGAAGACCCTGTCGTTCGGGTGACAAGTGACGCTGTTAGGCCGTTAGGCGCGCCGAGCCGTGGCCTATCGCTCGGTCACGGCTCGGCGTGCGCATAGATCTAGCAACACAATTTCGCCCTTTGATGCTCAAGTCCTTCGCAAAAATCTTTCTGTAGTTCGGGAGCCTCGCCCCACCAGGTTGGAGACCCGGCCCGACCAATCACCTTTCACCAGTCACCTTTCACATTCTTCCTTTCATCCAAGCCTGTCATAACCAGGCAACGTGAGAAACGAAACAAAATCATCGCTCGTCGTAATTTTCGAGAACAGATCGGCTGCGTCAGGGAAACGTCCTTTCCCATAGCGATCCGATCCAAGCCAATTCTCGATCTTCTTCAATTCCTCACCCAGAATAGTCGTGAACAGTTCGGCGGTGACTTTCCGGCCATCGGACAACTTCCCTTTCGAGCTGCGGATCCATTGCCAGACCTGGGCGCGAGAAATCTCGGCGGTGGCTGCATCTTCCATCAAATTAAAGATAGGAACAGCCCCTGAACCGCGGAGCCAAGCCTCCAAATATTGAACGCCGACGCTGACGTTGGTTCGTAAGCCTTGTTCGGTGATCGGTTCTTCCGGACCGAACTTGAGTAGGTCATCACCAGCAACCGAAACATCCTCTCGTTTTCGATCGATCTGGTTCGGCGTTTTCATTACCGCGTCGAATGCTTCGAGTGCGACCGGAACCAGTCCGGGATGCGCGACCCAGGTGCCATCGTGGCCGTCGTTGGCTTCTCGTTCTTTGTCGGCCTTCACCTTCGCGAACGCTTCGGCATTAGCCTTTTCGTCGTTCTTAATGGGGATCTGCGCGGCCATACCGCCCATGGCATGGATACCGCGGCGGTGACAGGTCTTGATACACAAAAGCGAGTACGAACGCATGAAATGAGTCGTCATGGTGACGAGCGCGCGATCCGCCAGAATAAAGTCCGAATTGTTTCGGAAGCGTTTGATACAGCTGAAGATGTAATCCCAGCGTCCGCAGTTCAGGCCGGCCGAATGATCCCGCAGTTCGTAAAGGATCTCGTCCATCTCAAACGCGGCCAAAATGGTTTCGATGAGAACGGTGGCCCGGATTGATCCCCGCGGAATCCCGAGCTCGTCTTGCGCCAGGTTAAAGGCATCGTTCCAAAGCCTGGCTTCGAGGTGGCTCTCCATTTTGGGCAGGTAAAAGTAAGGACCACTTCCCCGAGCCAGCAGTTCCTTTGCGTTATGGAAAACGTAAAGCCCAAAATCGAACAGACCGCCGGAAACCGGTTCGCCATCCACCAGCAGATGTTTTTCGACTAAATGCCAACCACGCGGGCGGATCAAGAGAACCGCGACCTGATCCTTTAAGCGATACTCTTTCCCTTCCGGACTGGCGTATTCAATCGTGCGCCGAATCGCGTCTCGAAGGTTGATATGCCCTTCGATCATATTGTTCCAGGTCGGAGCGTTGGCGTCTTCAAAGTCAGCCATGAAAACCTTTGCGCCCGAATTCAAGGCATTGATCACCATCTTGCGATCGGTTGGTCCCGTGATTTCCACGCGACGATCCTGCAGGTCTTTCGGAATTGGGGCGACCTGCCAATTCGACTCGCGGATATGAGCGGTCTCCGGAAGGAAATCGGGCTTTTTGCCTTGATTGATTTCGGCTTGGCGTTGCTCCCGCCGTTCGAGCAATTCTTTGCGCCGGCTATTAAATTCTCGCTGTAAACGAGCAACGAAGCGCAGGGCGTCCGGAGTCAGAATTTCGGGAAACGGTTCAGGGACTGGACCCCTGATTTCAATGCCATCAAATGTTTTGGACGGTAAGCTCATAGCAGCGAGTTGTTTGGTTTCAGTTATCAAAAAAGCAGTGGGCCGGGGGAATGACAAATGACAAATGATAGCTTCGCCGCTCCGCGGCAAAGCCCGACACGACGCACCCGAAGACCTCGCGATATTCGTTTTAGCACTCAATCCGACTAGGAAATGTCGTAACAGGCGGCTCCGGGGAACGTCTCGACGGTTTGCCGATGTGCGCCGGGTGCAAACGAATCAAAGACAGGGGCGAATCGTCGCGCTGTGAACGTTCGCGGGAGCCGCCTGTTTTCACAGGGTTCGGGCTGATTACACTTGAGATAAAAATTCGTGAGGGGTAGGGATGCGTACCAAAGCGGCTCCCCTCCAGTCACCATTTAGGTGTCTCGATGCGTCTTTTCTTCCGCTTGACGTGTCATCGCTACGAAGGAAACTCAAGAACTACATAAATCCATGTTATAATCTCGGTATCCACCGAATTTCTTCGTGACCCGAAATTTTATGCTATTTACATCAACTTACCCCGGGCTAATATCAATTTAATGGCATTAACGAATGAGCAAAATGTACCGTTCAGCAATAAGAATTACTGATTACCGGTTACTGCATACTGCTCGCTTGCATCCACGTTTTACGTCTCACTAATCACCTCTCACTTCTCACCGTCCCATGTATCTCCCCCTTGGCACCTATTCTCCTGATATCAAGCTTGGTCTGGTTTCAGCCTCTAGAAACTGTTTTCCCCGGTCCCTTTCCGAAGAACGGACGCAGCGGCTCTTAGCGGGATGTCGCCAGGCCGGCATCGAGCCATTCGTTCCGGAGGGGCCGAGCCAGATTATAGAAACCAAGGATCATGCTATCGAAGCGGCTCGGCAATTTAAACAGGCCGGATGCGACGCGGTGGTTTACTATCTAGGTAACTTTTCACCTGAGATCGAAGACGCGTACGTCATCAAGCTTTTCGAAGGGCCGGTAATGATGATTGCTGCGGCAGAAGAGTCAGGGGCTACCTTGTTAGAAAAGCGGGGGGACGCTCTCTGCGGACTTTTGTCGGCGGCATTGGCAGTGAGCAAACGCGGGCTCGCTCAGCGAGTTCATCTGCCTGAGTTTCCGGTGGTGAGCGCGGAAGAAGGCGTAAAAGAAATCGCGCATTTCATCAAAGTGGTGAAAGTCGTGAAGGGGGCCCGCAACGCGACGGTAGGATTGTTCGGGCCTCGCCCACGCGATTTTGAGACCTGCAATTATAATCTTGCGTCGGTTAATTCGATAGGGATCGAAGTCGAGGAGTTGGGGCTGTTCGACCTGCAAAATGAGATCAAACGGATCAGGGCGAAAGGGGAGGATACGCAAACCATCAAGGCCGATATGAAGCGGGAGGTGCCCAGTATTCCCGATGAAGATTTTGCTGATCGACTCTCGGTGTATGAACGCGCGATTAAGAATTTTCGCGACCAGTTGAAATTGTCGGGAGCGGCCACTCAATGCTGGTCTGAGCAAGAGTTGAGTCTGCGCCATGTTCCCTGCTTCATTAACGGACGAATGGCCATGGGTGGTTTTCCGATTGCCTGCGAAAACGACTGTTATTCTCTAATCGCAGAGCTGCTTGGCCAGTATGCTTCTAACGAGACCGTCGGGATTCTTGATATCAACCATAGTATTCCGAAGGATCTGCATGCGAGCCTTAAGGATTATCCGATCAAAGACATGGTGGGGATGTTCCATTGCGGCAACGCATCCACAAAGCTGTTGAAGAACCCGGAGATGAAATACCAGGTGATCATGAAGCGGATGATGGAACCGGATACACCGGCGGATATCACCCGTGGTACTATCGAAGGTCAATTCGCGGCTTCACCGATCACGGTGGTGCAGGTGCATGGGGTAGGGGACAAGATGCAGGCTTATTTGCTGGAGGGTCATTTCCTAGACCTTGATCCGAAGACTTTCGGATGCACGGGAACGGCGTATCTGCCCGGATTTAGCCGATTTTATCGGCATGTTCTTCTCGGCCGGTTCCATCATCATGCCGCTGTGGCCTTCGGCCATTGCGCCGCCGTGCTCTACGACGCTTTCAAAATGATCGGTATGGAAAACATTTACACGCCGCTCCCGGCCCCGATGCCCTACCCAGGCGAGAATGTTTTCTACAACGGCGCGTTGCGTTAAATTCAGCGCGTTTGGGGTAACTTGGAGGGGAGCCGCTTTAGAACGTGCCCAAGAACTCGCATATTTGTTCAGGGGCGAGGGAGGCCAAGACATCGCATTAAACGGGCGGCTCCCGCGAATTACCCAGAGCGATGTTTCGCCTAGCGGTCGGCTTGAATAATCTAGCTTACATATCAAGAGACAAACCGCGCGCTGGGGTCGTTCGCGGGAGCCGCCTGTTCAACGAGATTTGTGACTAGACACGCGCCGAGAGAAATAGTGCGAGATCCTATGAGTGCGGTCCAAAGCGGCTCCCCTCCAGGTCTCCGGTCCGATCACGCTTTATTGAGGTTTCGGCGTCGCTGCGGTATCTAATCTGCGGATCTTAAATTCTTTTATGAGCGGTTACCGCGATATTAGGGATGAGTGCTACGAAGCGAACTTGTTGTTGCCGCAGTACGAGCTGTGCGACCTGACGTTCGGTAACGTCAGTATCGCGGACCATGGCCGCGGCGTTTTCGCGATTAAACCGAGCGGAGTCGATTACAGCGTCCTCCGCGCGGAGGATGTCGTGATTGTCGATCTGGAAGGCAAGGTAGTGGAAGGATCGCTGCGGCCGTCTTCGGATACACCGACTCACCGGCGCTTATTTCAGGCGTTTAGCGGGGTTCGCTCGATCGTGCATACACATTCGCGTTACGCCGTCTCGTTTGCCCAAGCGGGGAGAGCTATCCCTTGTTTAGGGACCACGCATGCAGACTATTTCTATGGTGAGGTGCCGGTGACTCGCCCCTTAACGGCTTCCGAAATTGATGCGGGGTACGAATGGGAAACCGGTAACGTCATTGTTGAACGGTTTCAGAAGCTCAATCCGGATGAAGTCTGCGCGGTCTTAGTCGCGGGCCATGGGCCTTTTGTTTGGGGCCCCAGCGGCAAGAAGGCCGTAGAAAATGCAGCCGCCCTCGAGATTGTCGCCGAAATGGCTTACCGCGCGATTCAGCTCAATCCACAGGTCCAGCCGATTCCCGATCACTTATTGAGTAAGCATTTCTTCCGGAAGCACGGTAAGGATGCCTATTACGGGCAAACTCTTGAAGGTGAGAAGTGATTGCTGAGAGGGTGGGGCGAAAGACTCTGGTGGGGCGAGGCTTCCGAAAGGTCCCTCGATTGCACCAAGGAGATTTGCGAAAACCTCAACCAGGCAGTGGGTCAGGCCCTTAAACGCGCCGAGCCGTGGCGGAGCGATAGACCACGGCTCGGCGCGCTTAACGGCATAGCAGCGCTGTTCGGCGGCGGCAAGCGAGCGGCTTCGCGGTCGCGTTGGGAGTTCGGGAGCCTCGCCCCACCAGAGTTTTTCGCCCTACCATCTCTCTTACGGAATCAGCACAATCTTGCCGGTCGTGAGCCGGTTCTCCAAGGCCCGGTGTGCTTCTGCGACCTGTTCTAGCGGATAACGGCTGCCTATCAAGACTTTCAGGTTCCCGGTCTGGGCAAGGCCGAACAGACTGGAAAGCTCTTCCTGTAATGTAACGGCGTCCAACAGCGGTAACAGAGCGAACCCCTTAATAGATTGGTTCTGATTGAACATGGTTTCCAAATCGCGTGCGGTCAGTTGGCACCGGTTTAGGGCAGCGAAAACCAGTTTACCGAGCGGCGCTAAAGCATTGAGCCCTACTCCAGTGAGCTGGCCGCCGACGGTGTCGTAGATAATGTCGACTCCTTTTCCGCCCGTTGCGTCTTTCACTTGATCGATCCAGCCTTGGTTTTTGTAATTCAAGGCGAGATCAGCGCCTAACGATTTAGTGACCTCTAGCTTATTCGGATCGCCGGCCAGGGCGATGACCTGCTTGGCGCCGGCCTCTTTTGCGAGCTGGATCAGGAGTGAACCCACACCGCCGGCCGCGGCGGTCACGGCAATTGCTTTCGCTTGAGGCGCGCTTTGCCGGACCAAGAAGGCGGCGGTCAATCCTTGAACTAGTAACGCGACGGCTTGCTCGAACTGGAGGCCATCAGGGATCGCAACAACATCAGACGCGCGAACCGAGATATATTCAGCGTATCCACCCGTTGGGCGGCCAACTGCGAACAATGGTACGGCGACGCGCTTCCCATTTAGATCCGGATCGATTCCTTCTCCCAGTACCTCAACCACGCCGGCAACTTCGACGCCAGGAACGACGGGAAGTTGTGGTGTGAACGCATACCGGTTCTGGCGGATGAGAGTCTCGAAGAAGTTGATCCCGGCGGCGCGGATTCGGATCAGCACCTCACCCGGTCCAGGAGTTGGTATTGGTACCTCTATTATGTTGAGAACGTCGGGGTCGCCGAACCGGCTGAGTTGGACTGCTTTCATAGTAGTTGGCGTGTTCATGGTGGAGGTTAGGCGTACCATCCGCGCTGGCGCTACAGACCCTTTCATCATATACTGACCGACAGGTAAGTATGGCAACGCCCATCAAGAAACTACCAGCGCTACCTACCGAACGTGCTTTGAAGGTGATTTCCGGCCGATGGAAAGCGGTCATCCTTTACCACTTGTTCAGCGGCAAAAAACGGCTCTCGGAGCTTGGGCGCTTGGTGCCCAATGCGAGTCAGAAGGTATTGATCCAACAGTTACGGGAGATGGAAGAACATGGCTTGGTCCGTCGAGAGATCTTTCTGCAAGTCCCACCTCGAGTGGAGTACTCGGCAACCGCCCTGGGGTTAAGTCTGGAACCGGTCTTAGTAGCGCTTTGCGCCTGGGGACAGCGGCATGCGAAGGAATTAAACCAATTGGACGAGGTGGCCGACTGCGTCATTAAGCCGGTGAATACGAAACGAACGAAGGTGCTGCGATAAGACGGGAATTGCCGCAAAAAGCAGACTTCGCCCCATCTCCCCCTTTAGCTACGTCGGCCAAGGGCACAAAAGGCGCAAAAAAGGGTGGTTGAGAAAAACATCGGCGCCCGGCTACGGAACGGGAATAGCCGCAAAAGATCGCAAAGATCGCAAAAAAAGAGCGAGGTAGTAATCTGCTAAATCGGCGGAAACTCGAATGCAAGTCCTGATCCGACAAGCGCCATAGCTCGGATTTGATTCCTTTTTGGTATTTTTTTGCGCTTTTTGTGCCTTTTTGCGGCTGTTCTGTTTCTTTGCGCTCTCTGCGTTCTTTCGCGGCTATCCCTCCCTATTTCAGCGCATCCACTGCAGCCCTTTCGATCGCAATTCCTTTTTCGTACCGTTCCATGAAGGCGGCAAAGCCAGCCACATCGTTCGGATCGGGAGCGATCGTTTTGCTTTTATCGCCGGCAAAAACTTTGTCGGAGAGATAAGCTTCCAAGGGTTGATTCGGTTTCTTGCCGGCTAGATACGCAGCTAGCAGAGCGATTCCCCAGGCGCCGCCTTCGCCGGCGGTCTCCATCACCGACACGGGAACATTCAGCGCCGCCGCCATCACTTTCTGGCCCACTTCCTCTGTTTTGAAGAAGCCGCCATGGCCGAGGATTTTGTCGATCTTCACCTGTTCCTGCTCAAAAAGGATATCCATTCCGAGCTTCAAGGTACCGACCGCCGAGAACAGATGCGCTCGCATGAAATTCGCCAGCGAGAAGGGGTTTTCCGGCGCACGCACGAACAATGGACGCCCGCCATCGACGTTGGTAATCGGTTCACCCGCAAAATAGTTGAAAGCCAGGAGACCGCCGGCATCGGCATCGCCTTCGAGCGCTTTTCGGTACAACAATTCGAACAGCTTGGACTGGCTGACTTCCACACCGAGCGCGTCCACAAATTCTCGGAAGAGGTTGATCCAGGCATCGAGATCGGACGTGCAGGTGTTGGTATGAGCCATTGCCACCGGCTTGCCGCTCGGCGTCGTCACCATGTCGATCTCCAGGTGCAATTTCGAGAGCGCCTTTTCGAGTACGATCATTGCGAAGACGGATGTTCCTGCGGAAACGTTGCCCGTCCGCTCGGCCACGCTGTTCGTGGCCACCATGCCGGTGCCCGCGTCACCTTCGGGCGGGCAGAGCGCAATTCCAGTCGCTAATTGGCCCGTGGGATCAAGCAGGCGAGCACCTCCTTCGGTAAGCATTCCAGCGGCATCTCCCGCTACCAGAACTTTCGGAAAGATGTCTGAGAGTTTCCAGGCGATCTTTTCCCCTGCGAGCAGCTTGTTGAATTGCTGTATCCTGCTCGCGTCGTAATCGTTCGTCTTGCTATCGATGGGGAACATGCCCGACGCGTCGCCGATACCTAAAACCTTCTCTCCGGTCAGTCGCCAGTGCACATAGCCTGCCAGGGTCGTCTGAAAGCTGATGTCTTTGACGTGGGGTTCCTGGTTCAGCATCGCCTGATAGAGGTGGGCGATGCTCCAACGAAGGGGGACGTTGAACTGGAACAGGTCAGTAAGAGCAGCGGCAGCCTGCGCGGTCGTCGTGTTTCGCCAAGTACGGAACGGGACCAGTAGTTTTCCGTCTTTATCAAACGCCAAATAGCCGTGCATCATCGCGCTGAACCCGATAGCGCCGACGGTTTTGAGCGGAGTGTTGTATTTATCGGCAACCTCCTTACTCAGCATCCGATAGCTTTCTTGTAAGCCTTTCCAGACATCCTCGAGGCTGTAGGTCCAGATGCCGTTCTCGTACCGGTTTTCCCAATCATAGCTCCCCGAGGCGATGGGGGCATGATCCTCGCCGATCAGCACCGCCTTGATGCGAGTCGAGCCGAACTCAATGCCGAGAGCGGTTTTTCCGGCAGCAATTGCTTCTTGGGGGGTAGCGTTTTGGGCCATGCTCATTTCTCACGACTACAAGCGTGTCTTCAAATTTTTTTTGAGGCGCGAAGTTAAAAGCATTTCCCTACGGGGATCTTTGTTCCAAATCGAATGGTCGGACATTTGCGGCGAAAGGACGAGTCGCACTTATCCCGAAGGGATAATAGGACTCAGCCTGGGGTTTCACCCCAGGTCTGGATAGGATAGGGGTACCGCCCTGAAGGGGCGGCAGAATCATTGATTCAAGATTAGACGTTGATTTGTCGAACCATCGATAACCGATTCTCTTCCGCCCCTTTCCTCCTTCGTCCCATGTTTCCCGTAAAACTACGGCGGACAGGCAGGGCGGCCCGCTGGCAGGGGCCGTTCCGGGGTTAAAACCCCAGGCTGAGTCCTATTATCCCTTCGGGATAAAGTTCGACTCGTCCCGCTAGAGACGGTCTGAGCAGGCACCCCATAAGTCCCATTAGTCTTATATAGCTTGTCGCGCCGTAGCTTGCGAAGACGGATCCGATTGCCTGCACGCCTCTTCCTTGACTATACCGAAACAGTAGGCTTTCGTTTGGGAATGTTTGCGGCGCGATGGGTCTTCGCCTTGACGAGAGGGGTGCTCGGTTCTTTCGCCGGTATGTCCATGCTCTGCATGGTTGGGCCGGTCAGTGGGGCGGACTCGAGTAAAGTTGTTCGCATCGGATACCAGAAATCAGGGGCATTGCTGCTGACGAAGAGCTCCGGCTTACTTGAAAAAGCCTTGGCTCCAGTTGGGTACAGCGTGGTTTGGAGAGAGTTTCCGTCCGGGCTCCCATTATTAGAGGCGCTTAACGGCGGTAGTATCGACATTGGGCACTCGGGGGATGCGCCTTTGCTTTTTGCTCAAGCTGCCGGGATCCCTTTTCAGATTTTTGCGGCTAGTAACCCGAGCCCTGAGAGCACCGGCGTGGTTGTACTCAAAGATTCGTCCATTCATTCATTTGCAGAGTTGAAGGGGAAGAAGGTTGCCTTCTCAAAGGGTTCAAGCGCTCATTTAGTTGTAGCACAGTTGCTTGCTCGGGAAGGAATGACCTTTGCCGATATAAAGCCGGTCTATCTGGAGCCTCCGGATGCCAGGGCCGCCTTCGAAGCGAAAGCCGTCGATGCCTGGGCGATTTGGGATCCCTTCTTAGCCGCTGCCGAAGTCGAAGGAGGCGGAAGATTGATTGTGAACGGCGCTGGACTAAGCGGACACCGAGAATTCTATTTCGGTCGAGCTGATTTTCTCAAGGCGAACCCGGGGGTAGTGGACGTAGTAATGGCCGCCCTGGCAGATACAGGCCGGTCAGCCAAGAACGACCCAAAAGCAACGGCCGATTTTCTAGCTGGAAAGCTCGGTATAACGCCGGCCGTTATGGAACGATCGGAGCTTCGTAAGCAGCGCTATTTCGCCCAACCGATGACGGCCGAGATCGTCAGTGAGCAACAGACGGGCGCTGACATTTTCTTTCGTCTCGGTTTGATGCCGAAGGCGATCCGAGTCGCCGATATCGTGTTTAAGTCGCACACCGCCACACCATGAAAGTCTTTTGGTTCATTCCAACGCATGGGGATAGCCGCTACCTCGGGACAAGTCACGGCGGACGAGTACTTGATTTGGGGTACCTGCAGCAAGTCGCGTCCGCGGTAGACAATCTGGGGTTCTACGGCGCCCTATTGCCCACCGGGCGCTCTTGCGAGGATGCCTGGGTTACTGCCTCTTTTCTGGCCGCGAACACCAAGCGGATGCGATTTTTGGTGGCTGTCAGACCGGGATTAGTTTCCCCAACCCTAGCGGCCCGGATGGCCGCGACATTCGATCGGCTTAGCAAAGGACGCATCTTAATCAATGTGGTGACGGGAGGAGACCCGGTTGAATTAGCCGGAGACGGTTTGTTCGTGGACCACGATACCCGTTACAAAATCACAGATGAATTCTTGACCATCTGGCGTTCGGTTTTAGCGAACGAAGGAGAGGTTAATTTCGAAGGAGAACAACTGCGGGTACGCGGAGCGAAGATTCTGTTTCCGGCGGTACAAAATCCGTATCCGGCCCTTTATTTTGGGGGTTCTTCTGACGGCGCCATGGATGTAGCGGCGAAGCACGTCGACTATTACTTAACCTGGGGTGAACCGCCTGAGCAGGTTAAGGAGAAACTCGTTAAGGCGCGCAATTACGCCTACGCCAAATACGGTCGGGAGCTCAAATTTGGTATCCGGCTGCATATCATCGTTCGGGAATCAGAGGAAGAAGCCTGGCGTGACGCGGAGCGTTTGATCAGCCAGGTGACAGACAAAACGGTTGCTCTCGCCCAGCAGACGATGGCTCGTCAGGACTCGGTGGGCCAACAACGCATGCTGGCCCTGCAAAAGTTATCTGGTCCGACGCGGTCCCGGAAGGACCTGGAGATCAGTCCTAATCTATGGGCTGGAGTTGGGTTAGTCCGGAGCGGCGCCGGTACGGCTTTGGTTGGTAGTGTCGAGAACGTGGTTAAGCGGATGAAAGAGTATGCCGAGCTGGGCATCGATACATTCATCTTCTCGGGTTATCCGCACTTGGAGGAAGCCTATCGAACCGCCGAACTACTTTTGCCGAATTTGCCGCTCAATCACGGTGACGATGGGCGAGAATCAGCCGCAGATTTTTCTCCGGGCGAAGTGATCGCAAATGACTTCTCGCCGGGCGGATAAAATTCACCACAGAGATATAGAGAACACGAAGGTTGGGAACAGAAGATTGAACAGGGCGATATCTAGTCAATTCCTAACGACGAAAAGATTTCGCGACGGAACGCAGGAAGCCTAAAACAATGAACTTCACAGCAAGGCCGCAAAGGCCACAAAGAGGGGTTTTGTGTCTCGGATCTTTGCGGCCTTCGTGGCCTTGTTGTGAATTATTCTGTCTCTGTGAACTCTGTGTCTCTGTGGTGAAATCCCTTTTTTAAGATGACGACCGGGTTTCTAGCTTACCGTAACCGCTTGATTCGGCTGACCGCCCCGTGGCTGGTTCCGATCGGCCTGCTGCTCTTCTGGCAGATCTTTGCGGTAAGCGGACTAATTCCGCATCGCATCCTGCCGTCGCCTGTCGAGGTGATGGAGGCTGGATTTCACCTCACTGTCACCGGAGAAATGCCCGCGCATCTATGGGAGAGTTCCCAGCGCGCGGTTATCGGCCTCCTGATTGGGGGAACCATCGGATTTGTCTTCGCCTTATTGAACGGCTTGTTCGGTCCAGCTCATCTGGTGTTCGATTCGTCTTTGCAGATGCTGCGGAATATCCCGCATCTGGCCATGATTCCTCTGGTCATCCTCTGGTTTGGGATCGGTGAGCCCGCGAAAATGTTTCTGATCGTGGTTGGTGTGTTTTTTCCGATCTATGTGAACACGGTTCACGGAATTCGATCGACTGATCCCAAGCTAATTGAGATGGGACGAATTTACGGTCTGACTCCCTGGGAACTGCTGGTCACAGTAGTACTGCCAAGTGCGTTGCCATCGATCCTGGTCGGGCTCCGTTATGCGCTCGGGATCATGTGGCTCACCTTGATCGTGGCGGAGACGATCGCGTGTGACAACGGGATCGGCTACATGACCATGAACGCTCGCGAGTTCTTGCAAACCGATGTTGTCCTGGTTGGTATTCTGCTTTACGCGCTGCTGGGGAAGTTAGCGGATACAATCACCCAAGCGTTGGAACGTTGGTTATTGCGATGGAATCCAGCGTACAGATGAGGAAGAAACGGGGTATTGGAGTGATGGAGTACTGGAGTGATGCGATGATGGCAAAATTTCGTCCTCGTACTCGTCGTCGTCCTCGTCCTCGACTTGGGGCGTTTTCTCCGAGCATTCTCGAAGAGTCGATGGCTTCGTTCTCCGTAACCACGCCTTTGTTTGCCGCACGGGTACGCGCTAGCACCGCCTTTTCGAGGACGAGGACGACGACGAGTACGAGGACGAGTACGAGGACGATTGAGACACGCTAAGGAACGCCTATGCAGAACAACACTTTGTTAGAAGAGAGGCCGGTATCGAATACAGACAAGGCCGTTGCCGTGCGGACCCACGCGCTAAGCAAAGAGTTTAATGGTCGTCTGGTACTACACTCTTTGGATTTTCGAGTCGATCCTGGGGAGCTCGTAGCGGTCGTGGGTAAAAGCGGGTGCGGAAAATCGACCCTTTTACGATTGATTTGTGGATTGGAGAAACCCTCCAGCGGTTGGGTGGAGGTCGATGGTGAACGGTTAAACGGGTTGAGTCGTCACGCTCGTTTGATGTTTCAAGATGCGGCGCTGTTGCCGTGGAAATCGGTGAAAGCAAATGTGGCTCTGGCCGCCCCCAGGAAGAGATTGCGTGATCAGGTTGCCGAGGATGCGTTACAGCACGTCGGCCTCCGAGATCGCGCTCAGGAATGGCCTTTGATCCTGTCCGGAGGCCAACGGCAACGGGTCGCTCTGGCCCGGGCGTTAGCCAGTGATGCGAATTTGTTGTTGTTCGATGAGCCGCTGGGGGCACTGGATGCCTTGACGCGGCTCGAGATGCAGGCCCTGATTGAGCGACTGTGGCTCGAGCGCCGCTTCAGCGCCATTCTGGTAACGCACGATGTGGAAGAAGCTGTCGCTTTAGCGGACCGAATCCTTTTAATGGACGGCGGGCGCGTGACCTTCCAAACCGCGGTATCCCTCGAACGGCCGCGCGATCGCGCCAACGCAGAATTTACGTCTCTCAAGGAAACGATTCTGGAGAAGATACTGGGGCGGGAGGTTCGGTAGGGACGAGCTCCTGCTCGTCCGAGTTCGTGCGGGGCGCTCGCGAAGACCCCGACGAGCAGGAGCTCGTCGCTACCGAACAGCTTACGCCCTTAGTACTTCCATCGCCGTATGCGCGGCGGCAGTACGGTTCTCGACCATGAGCTTGGCGAATACCCGTTCGAGGTGCTTTGCGATGGTACGGACTTTGGCGGTGAGGATAATCGCGATCTCGGAGTTGCTTTTCCCTTGGCTCAACCAGAGAAGGACCTCCGCTTCGCGGCTAGTTAGCCCTAGACGTTGAAGAGGACGAGCATCTAGCTGGCGTACGGTTTCGCGGAGCAGCAACCGATATTCGCTCCCGTCGTTATTAGCCACGGTTTGTATCGTAAGGGATCGATGGTTCGAATTAACGACTAAATCTGACAGGGGTGATTCGGCAGCCGACCTGGGCCACGTTTTTTCCTGAAGCCAAGTGCCGATACGAGTGGGGAGCGTATTGACCGATTCCTCGCCAAAGAAGTCCTTCAACAGCGCCAGACCGCGAGCGTTCACATAGCGGATCCTCCACGCCCGGTCGACGACGATAAACCCATCGTTAGAAATCTCGGCTGCCTGGTTCAGGTAAGCAAAAAGCCGGCTCTCTCGATAGGCCTGAATGAAATGCGGGCGCAGAAGGTTAAGCAGCAATCGT
>Ga0207129_1057_pt1 | contig 28602 bp, 32 predicted proteins | sample Alteio_BWMinHeat_15_FD_153517 | JGI IMG/M metagenome (GOLD analysis project Ga0207129, IMG submission 153517) | Enriched cells from forest soil in Barre Woods Harvard Forest LTER site, Petersham, Massachusetts, United States -... | ecosystem: Environmental > Terrestrial > Soil > Temperate forest >... | reverse complement strand
AATATGGAGGGTAATGCACTTTCCTACTAAAGTAATTGGCGAGTATATTGGGGTTGACGTTGAAATGCCATTTCTTAATGATTCTGTTGTTGAATGTGCAAAGTCAATACCTGCAGATCTCAAAGTACACGAAGAAAAAGGTAAAAAATTTGGAAAGTGGATTCTAAGAAAATCTTTCGAAGGAATACTTCCGAAGGAAATAGTTTGGCGAGAAAAATCAGCTATGCAGGACGGTTCTGGAACTACAGGACTGACATCATTTTTTGGTAATAATATTTCTGATTCTGTGTTTAAAGACAAACTTTTACTTTATCTTGAAACTGAAAAAGTAAGACTAGGAACAAAAGAGTCTCTTTATTATTATGAGATATATCGCAAGTATTATGATCCTCCCGCCTTCTTAGGAGTGTCAAAACCCAGATGTCCAGAATGTAATGGTGCCATTCCAACAGGTTCGCACTTTTGTCGCATGTGTGGGAGTTTTCCTATCTAGTCTTTTTTCCACTTGTTTGGCTTTTTGACAAAAATACGTTTACATCCATGGCAACAAAAATAGTATTTTTTTCCTTTGTATTCGTGTACTAACGCCAGGCTCTCGTCAAGTTCAATTCCACAAACAGGATCTACTGGCATATGTCACCTCGATTATCTTTTCTATTTAAAACTTCAGTTGATAATCGTGATGTGAAATTAGCTGTATGATTATGAAGATAGTTTCTTGATCATATCTGTAAACTCTGTATTTGATAATGGTTCGATTTTAACTAGTTCAAGATTCTCATTAACATGATCTGCCGTTTTCTGTCCTACAAGTGGAGCTAATATTCCAGGTGTTGATCTTACAAATTGTAATGCACGATGTGATGGTTTCTGTAAATTTCCAAACTCTGGTATTGTGTTTGGCTTGAGAAGTTTTGCTTGCATAAGGGGAACGCTTGCAAAAACTCCTATTCCTAAATTGATTGCAGTTTCTAATATTGATGCTTCAGAACCATTTACAATTTGATTTTTCAAAATTAAAGCTTGATCAAGATACATGTTGTAAGGAAGTTGAATAAATCTAAAACCATGTTCACTTCCTCCTGCCTCTTTTGCAAGCCTGATTACATCTGATAGTAAGATGTGTTGTGGATGTTCATTTGGTACTCTAAAGCAGTCCCAAGTTGCCATGCCGTAATATCTGATAGTGTCGCTTTTTCTTTGCTTTTCATAAAATTCAAAAACATCTTTTAATTTCTTCATAAATTCTTCTTTTGAAATGTCTTGTAGTTGACCTTCTACTGCATTATGAAGATAAATCAGATCAACACACCCAAGTCCTAAATTCTTCAAACTTTGATTAAGTTGCTGCTCTAGATATGGTATTGTCATACAATGGTACCCAGAAGAAATGTCGTTGGATTTGATTATACCTGGTTTGACTAGTGTATTGTGAATGTATTGCCAAAATTCTTCGTTAACATCACCGTCATTTGTCACATAGCCATTTTTTGTACTAATGAACAACTCTTCTCGCTTGGCTTTACCTTCTTCTAATAATTCCGATACTGCTCTGCCCACCGATCTTTCTGCTTTTTGAGCGCGATAATTTATTGCAGTATCAATTACATTTATTGCAGAAAGAACTGATTTTTTGATAGCTTCCTTTACAAGATTATCCGTAATATTGTCAGCATTTCCAAGATATGTTCCAATGCCTATTGATGAAAGAGTCAGTCCATTAAATAGTCTAAAATGATTCTTTGCAGCAAATTGATTCCTTTTTGCAAAATTCAAAGTACCTTCGGGTGTCGCATAACCTGTAATCATGACATATCTTTTCTCATGGTTGATTTAATTGTAATGTGTTTTATTTTGGTAAAAAAAGAAAACTTAGGATCAGTAACAATCCTGTAATTCTACTGTATGATACAAACAAGCCCATTGTTGGAACGATTTTATCAGGATCATCAAAATTTTGTTTCAAACTCAATCCTGATTTCATTAATAATGGAATTGTAAGCAAGGTTATCAGTGAAAGAATTGGAAACACATGTGCCGCCGTTCCTAATATTATGACACCATATGCAATAATTGGGAAAACCCATACTGCATTAGATGCCTTTTTTTTACCTAGCATTATGACTAGAGTTTTTCTACCACCGGCTTTGTCAGCATCAAAATCAGGAAATGAATTGACAAATAATACTAGTGAGGATAACACCCCTACAACAATTCCGCCAAGTATTGGTTCTGCAGTAATATGCGCAGTTTGTACAAAAAATGTGCCAAGTACAATCATGGCACCCTTTATGGCTACAAAAATTTCGCCTAATCCAGAATCAACAATTCTTGTGGAATAAAAGTAAATGGAAATTATGGCAAATGCAAGAATGATTGCAATGGTTATTCCTTTTTCAAAAATAAAATAGCCTCCTACTGCAGAACCTATGATTAGAAAAATTATTCCAGCTTTGTAAACGTCATTTGGTTTTAGTAACCCTTCTGGTAATACGCCAGTACCGCCACTGAACTTGGTTCTTTGTGTTTTTGTATCTATGTTACGCTTGAAATCCCAATAATCATTAAGCAAATCTACGCTTGCATGCAAAGCCATAACTCCGACAAATGTTAAGATGCCGTATACGATATCGATGGTTTGGTGTTGCCACCAATTTATGGCAAGACCAAGACAAACTGCAATCACTGAGGCAAGAAGAAACTTTACCCTGATTACTCTAAGCCAACTAGATAGCATTTACACTAAAGACTCGTCACTTACACTAAGTGGTTTTCTTCCCATAAATCCTTCATCTTTTCCATGCCAGAATTTGATTTCTGTTTCTCCTTCTTTCCAACAAAGCCATACTTCTTCTTCAAACCTTTGTGATGGAAAATCTAGCAGACCTTCATCTATGCTTTTAATCATCACACCCATTTTCTCTAAATCTTCAATGGATTTGTAAAAATTGGATAATGCTGAATTAAGTTCTTGTTTTTTTATTACATAATCTTGGAAACTTGACATATATTTTGGATTGTTTTCTAACTCACTTTGAATTTTGAAAACCTCATTTTTCATATTGAGAATATTTTTAAACTTTTTAATAACAATCGGAAGAATCTCATTTGCATCCTTTATAGTAAAATATGAAAACATTAGTAAATTACGAAATGACCTAGTTAAAAGTATATGCCGTTTCATAATTATTTTTCAGATTAAATTGATGATATAATTTCTGCAATCATTCTTGATGCTAAATGTGATGTTCTATCTTTCACATCATAATCTGGACAAACCTCCATTATGTCTATGCCAATTACTCTTTTTGCAAGTGATTTGAGTAAGTATATGGCTTCAGTATTACGCAGACCCATTGGAACTGGAACTGATACTCCAGGCGCATAAGCTGGATCTATTGCATCCATATCAAAAGACACATACACATTTTGTCCAATCTTATTTGTTATGGTTTTTTCTGTTTCCACTATTCCATTCTTTATTATATCTAATGGAGTAATTACAGTGACATCATATTTTTTTAGATTCTCAATTTCTTCTTGCTCTGGAGTTCTAATACCAATTTGTAGACTGGATTTTAGATCAATGTAAGATAATGAATCATAAAAGACAGAACCATAATAGTTTTGAGTAGAACTAATAAAATCAGGATGGGCATCAAAATAAACCAAAGAAATTGGGCCTAATTTTTTTGAAATTGATTTTATTATTTCTGATGAAATAGAATGATCCCCTCCTATTGATATTGGAATTTTAGATTTCGAAGTTATGTTGTTGATTATATTTCCTATTTCAGTTTTTTTTACATTCCCATAGTCATAAATTTTCTTTTTTATTCCTAAAATCGGTAACCCTAAAGATGTTTGTCCATTTCTAGTGTATGTATCTCTAATGCAAGAAATTTCACGAATCTTGTCTGGTGCTTCAGACGATCCTTTTCTTAGTGCATGTGATTTTGATTCATCTGGAATTCCTATTATAACAATATCTGCATCATCAAAATTATCTGTGTTTGCCCAACAAATCTTCATCTGTATACTTTGAATTAATAATTATAAAAAATTTTGAGCATCCAATCTATGAATTATGTATCAATGATACTTTTAATTTAAATACAATGTCTCTAGTTTTTTCACATGAAAGATACTTCAAAAATTACAATAATCGCATGTATCTCAATAGCTGCCATCATAATTGCAGTAATAGCAATTACAGTACCTATGAAAAATACACAAGAAAATGTACAGACTGCTTACGCTGGTGTAAAACGAGAATATTGGTTGTTTAATAGTGATGTACCACTGTTCAATGAAACAAAAACTGGTATGCCTCATGATGCGTTTAGTATGCCTGTGATCTCTGCACTAAAGGGAGATACTATAGTAATTCACTTTTTTAACACAGAAGAATCAACTGGCGATCACCATTCGTTTACCATATGGGACAAACCATACAACATCAATGTAGAAGTGAGTCCTGGAGAAAATAAAACAATAACATTTGTTGCAACCACTGCTGGCGTGTTTACTTATTATTGTACATTCCACCAACCTACAATGCGAGGACAGCTTATAGTGGAATTGCCTAATCCCTAACCTATATCGCCAACAATAACTCTACGCGTTTTACCTTTATTTGATATGACAAGCGCGCCGTCATCATCTATTCTAAGCGCTTTTCCACTCAACTTTTCATCTGGCAATTTTATAGAAATTGATTTTCCAATAGTTGAAGATCGTTTTGTCCATTCTTGCATGATGTGCTTTAGATCTTTTTTTAGTGAAAGCTGATACAGTTTTTCTAATTCCAGAAGAAATCTTTGAACTAATTTTATAGGATTCATGTTCTCATTTTTCTTAAGAAGAGTTGTAACACCATAATAATTGGCTGTATGTTTTATCATTTTTTCAATTTCAATAGGATTGATTTTGAAATTAATTCCAATACCAAGGACCAAATAATCAATTTTACCAGACTCTATAGAAGCATCAATCAATATGCCAGCGACTTTTTTATCGCCAACTGTTACATCGTTTGGCCATTTCAATTTTGGTTTAATTTTTAAAATTTTTTCAATTGCAATTGCAAGTGCAAGTGAGGTAATAAGAGGAAATAGTGTAGACACTGAAATCTCAAACTCTGGGTGTAAAATCAATGATAACCAAATACCACCGCTTGGAGAAATCCATTTTCTATCTAGTCTTCCTCTTCCATGTGTCTGTTTTTCTGAAATCACTAATGTTCCACTTTCAATTTTTTTTGAAGCAAGTTCAATTGCAAAATTTTGTGTAGAATCAAGCGTATCAAAATAGTAAATTCTTTTACCCAAGAATTTTGTTTGAAGATCCTCGCTTATTTCCCAGGGCAGAAGCAAATCTGTTGTTTTGATTAATTTGTATCCTGATTTTGGTTTTGAGTCTATTTTGTATCCTAATGATTGCAGTTTTTTGACATGTTTCCAAACTGCAGCACGACTTAGCATTAGAGAATCGCTCAAGTCCTGACCTGATAGGTATTCGGATTTATGAGATTTGAGTAGAGTTACTATCTTGACAAGAGATGTATTGTCAAATGAGGTGTACACACAAAACCAAAGACAGATAGGGTAATTATTGTTATATTCTTGTTTACTCTTTTAACAAATTCTGTATTTTTTCTTCCAGAAATTCATTCTGGCCAAAGCTCACATCTCGCAACATTCCTTTTTTATCAATGAGTATGGAAGACGGGGTTCCTCTTAATGCATATTCTTCAAAAGTTTCCGCTGAATATTCTTTACTTTTTAGATATTGTTTGATTTTTTCAATTATCTCTGCTTGGGAATGTTTATCATATGCATTAAAATCAGGAACATTTGCATCTATGAAACCAGATATTCGTTCTTGATTTATTGTTCCTGTCTCTTTTACTAGAGAATCCATTCCAACTGGGAACGGAATTTTATAAGGTAATTTGTTCTCAAGTACCAAATGACCATATTGCCCAAGTGCATTGAGAGTTTCTCCGATCACTTCTCCTTTAGAAAGTAAAAGTTCCAAGTTCTGTAATGTGTTTTTATCATAATCTTCAAAGGCAGTTGCCATTCCTAGTACAATCAATCCTTCTTTACGGTACTTGCTGTAAATGTCAATAGCTTGAGGAATTCCATACAGAAAACAACCCGGGCAATTAACCTGGAAAACTTCTACAAGTATTACGTTATCTTTTTCCTTATCGATGTTTGTTGGCAATCCTTGTACCCAATTGGAAATTTTAAGATTCGGGGCTTTTGTACCTATTTTTGCAACCATGAAGTAATTCTTAGATCTAATATCATTTTAAAAAGTATCTATTTGTTTTGAAAATGACTATTTATCAAGTACGAAAAGTTACGCAATTCTTTTATATGGCCTGACAATAGTCAGGTTAATGTCGACTAAGTTAATGTTAGCACTGTTTGTTACAGCAGTACTTATGACATCAATTGCAGCAGTTACAATTCCTGCCGCAAGTGCTCTTACAAGCCGAAGTAGCTTCAATGACAATCACTATACGGCACTCTATCCTGGAGGTCCAAGAATTTGTGGCGATCATATGTGTGCACCAGGTGAGTATGACAAAATGCAACAAGCTCTTGCTCAAGCACAGATGAAAGGTAAGACTGGTTCTACAACACCTAGCACACCAACAACACCAACAACTACACCACCAATGAACGGCACTTCAACAACAACAATGCCAATGTCTGTTTGTGATAGTGTAAAAGCAACTCTTACTACTGCAGGGATATCATCCACTGTAATAGCAAAAGTAATGGCTGATCTTAGCTGTAGTTAAGTAAGGTTTTCCTTTTTTATTCTTAATATTTAATTACCAGTATTTCTGGTATCTTTACTTTGGAGGTGGGGCGTTAATTGTCTTAATTCTTTTATATAGCAAGATAATAGTCAAATTAATGTCGTCCAAGTTAATGTTAGCACTGTTTGTTACAGCAGTACTTATGACATCAATTGCAGCAGTTACAATTCCTGCCGCAGGTGTTCTTACAAGCAGAAGTAGCTTCAATGACAATCACTATACGGCACTCTATCCTGGAGGTCAAAGAATTTGTGGCGATCATATTTGTGCACCAGGTGAGTATGACAAAATGCAACAAGCTCTTACTCAAGCACAGATGAAAGGTAATACTGGTTCTACAACACCTAGCACACCAAGTGCACCTAGCACACCAAGTGCACCTAGCACACCAAGTGCACCTAGCACACCAAGTGCACCTAGCACACCAAGTGCACCTAGCACACCAAGTGCATCACAAGGACAGAATATGTCAACAATGGCAGCTCCTACATGGACAACAAAAACTGGAACTGTTATCTCCATTCAAGATCCTGGACAAGGACATGAAAGTCACCAGCTGGCAATAATTTTGCCACCAAGTGACAAAATTTACACTGGCACAATATCTTTTACTGCATCTGAACCAATTCAGGTTGTAGAACTAACAGGTCCTCTAGCATCAGGTGATGATAAGGGACAACCAGTTTGGACTACCGATGGAAAGACAAAGTTTGCTTTAACATTAGTAGATGTTAACAAAGCTTCTGGTTCTTTTGCATTTACAGGAAATGCACTAGCAATTCACCAGATGACTAACAAGACATTCACAGTAAGTTATGCTGTGAGTTATACAGCATCATCATCATCTGATACCGTAAAGACAGGAACGCTGACATCCATACAAGATCCTGGTCAAGGACATGAAAGTCATCAATTGGCATTAGTTTTGCCACCAAGTTCAAATCCATATCATGGAGTGTTAACATATTCTGCATCTGAAAATGTGCAGCTTGTTTCATTGATTGGTCCTATAGATCCAACTGATAACAAGGGACAACCAGTATACACAATGGATGGTAAAACATGGTATGCTCTAGTATTTGTAGATCCTACAAATCAGATGGGTACTTGGCAATTTGTTGGCAATGCAATAGCGGTACATACTCTACACACAACTCCGTTCAAAGTGAGTTATACTGTGTATGCGCATCAATAAGTCCTAAAAATTCAATTATTCCTTTTTTAATTATTCAAATCTAATTACGAATTTACCATTTCTGACTTTTGCAATTTTATAAAATTTTTTAGCACCTTTTGATATGTCACTTAGAACTATGACATCATTTGGTTCATGTTCTACGTTTATTTTTAAATAAAATCTCCTATAACATGTTCTTCGACAAGATATTAAACCAATTAATTGTAAGGCATGGTATGGAAAAAGACATTCATACTGATGAACAGATAAAAAAATTCTATGAACTAAAAAATATAGCAGTGGTTGGAATGTCAAAAAATCCTGAAAAAGCTGCACATTACGTACCAAAATATCTTGCTGAAAAAGGATACAACATAATTCCAGTAAATCCAACTGCGAATGAAATTTTGGGTAAAAAGTGTTACCATGAACTTTCTGACATACCTGAACACATTGACATTGTTGATGTGTTTAGACCATCAGAACAAGTCATGCCTGTAATTAGTGAGGCTATAAAACTAAAGCCCAAAGTAATATGGCTGCAGGAAGGAATACACAACATTGAAGCTGAATCTCTAGCACAAAAAGCTGGTATTGAAATTATTTTTAATAGATGCATGCTAGCAGAACATCAACGACTCTTTTAAGACATGTCTGAAATTCTTTTTGCTGAATTTTATGAATCACTTGTTAAATTGGCAAAATCATTTGAAGAAAAAGATTTGTTATTAAAGATTCAACCAGACTTGGAAGCAAACATAATCAGAATATATGGTGAAAAAACTGATTCACTAGTGCTTGCCAAGACGGGATTAGAAGGAATTTCTGAACTTGCTTATACTACTGCAGAACATCACCCATATTGGAGTCTAATATTTAATTCGTCGCAGATATTGAAAACCGTGCTTGAAAAATGGAATGATAATTTAACAAAGGAAGAACTTGATGAAATTTCATGGAATGCAGATGAAATTAAGAATACTGCTAGAAAACTTGAAGAAAAATAAATATTTTCTAACTTAGGATTTCTTCGGCAGAGATAAATATTCAAATTTCTGTGATCAAGTCATGCCAATTCGAATTGGCCTTATTGGTAAAACCAATACCGGTAAGACTACATTTTTTAACGCTGCAACTCTTTCCCATTCTGAAATCTCTACTTATCCTTTTACAACAAAAAAGCCAGAAAGAGCCATGGGTAATGCAATAACTCCATGTGTTCACACTGAATTTAATGTTCAAGATCAACCGCAAAATTCAAAATGTATGGATGGTTGGCGCTTTATTCCAATTGAATTAATCGATCTTCCAGGTTTGATAAAAGATGCTTGGGCTGGAAAAGGATTAGGTAATCAATTCCTGTCAGTTGCAACTCAATCTGATGCATTATTGCATGTTGTTGATGTCTCAGGAAGTGTTGATGCTTCTGGAAAGATTACTGACGTAGGAAATGGTGATCCTATTGCAGATGTTGCAGACATTGAAGAAGAATTGATAATGTGGTATCTTAAACTTCTTGAAGGCAACAGAGATAAAATTTCAAAACTAATTCATTTAGAAACAGAACCATTGACTGCTTTGGCCGACGTATTTCGTGGAATTGGAGTAAAAGAAAGTCATGTAAAAGAAGCATTAAAGATAACCGGTCTAGAAAACAAGGATTTTGATAATTTTGATATGCATGATAGTAAAAAATTTGCTGCACGATTACGTCATGTCTCTAAACCAACTTTGATAGTTGCAAACAAGATTGATTTGCCAGGTGCAGACAAAAACTTTGATAGATTACGAGAAAAATATGTGGACACAATAATTATTCCTGCAAGTGCAGATAGCGAGCTTTCTTTACGAAGGGCAGAACAGAAGGGCCTCATAAAATATGTACCAGGCTCAGAGCAATTTGAAATTCTACACAAAAATGAATTAAATGAAAAACAACTAGAAGCATTGAATTTCATAACACAAGGTATACTAGGTGAATACATGCGAACAGGTGTTCAGTTTGCAATTAACGTGACTGTCTTCAAGTTGTTAAAAATGAATTCAATATACCCTGTAGCAAATCCTGAAAAACTATCAGACAAAAAAGGAAGAGTACTACCAGATCTTATCTTAATGAAAGATGGATCCACAGTGGAGGATTTGGCAAAGGAGATACATTCTGATTTAACAAAAGGATTACTGTATGCAAAAGATGTAAGATATGGAGTAAGATTGCCTACTGGCTATCAATTACGTGACAGGGATGTGGTATCTCTTGTTAGCGCAATGACAAAAAAATCCTAGCACTCCATACCTATTTTTTCTTGTTTTAATAATAGAGTTCTGTTTTTATGATCAATTAACACTATGCCCATATCAGATATCTGCTTTCTGACTTCGTCAGCTTTTTGATATTGTTTTTGCTCTCTGAACATATTTCGTTTTTTAATTAGGTCTTCAACAACACTTTTTTCTTTATCAGTAATTTCTGTAATTTTTAATCCTAAAACTTCTAACATTATTTTTATGGTAGGAAGAACAGCATTAGAAATGGTTCTAGTAATGCTTTCTGATGCAGCAAGGTTGTTCAACTCTTTTATGAATTTGAAAAATACACTAAGTGCTAACGGCGTGTTAAAATCAGATCTTAGCGCATCATCAAATTCTTTTTTGATGTTATTTATCATGTCCTCAAAAAATTTAGACTGATTTTGTGCATCAGGTTTTTCTTGTGATTCAATTAATTCAAAATAACAGTTTTCAACCTGACGCCATTTTATTATGGTCTCTTTAAGGGCATCTTCTGAATAATCAATTGGTTTGGAATAATGTCCTGAAAGACAAAATAACCTAATTATGTTTGGCCCCCAGTTTTTTAAGACATGTTCAATTGATTTAGTATTACCAAGTGATTTTGACATTTTTTCACCGTTTATTGTTACCATGCCAGCATGCATCCAGATTTTAGCGAAATTTTTCCCAGTATGCGATTCAGACTGTGCAATCTCATTTTCATGATGAGGAAAAATAAGATCTCTTCCTCCACCATGGATTTCAAAATTCTCGCCTAGATATTTGAGACTCATTGCAGAGCACTCTATGTGCCAACCAGGTCTTCCGTCTCCCCATGGACTTTGCCACTTTGGCTCGTCACCTGCAAACTTCCACAATGCAAAATCTAGGGGGTCATTTTTTGTTTCATCGACTTCAATTCTTGCGCCAGACACTAAATCTTCTATCTTCTTTTTTGAGAGCTTTCCATATTCTTTGAACTTTGATACAGAAAAATATACTCCATTTTTTGATACATATGCAAAATTTTTTGCTATGAGACTCTTGACCAACTCTATCATTTCTTGTATGTGATCTGTCGCTTTTGGATAATTGTCTGCTCTTTTGATATTTAGTCTATCAAAATCCTCAAAATAACGCATAATGAACTTTGAACTAAGTTCTAACGGTGGAATATTTTCTTGTTTTGCACGATTTATTATTTTATCATCTACATCTGTAAAATTTTGTATGAATTTGACTTTGATTCTATGTGATTCTAGGAATCTCCTTAGCGTGTCAAACACTATGATGGTTCTTGCATGACCTATGTGGCTTTCATCATATACGGTAACACCACAAACGTAAATTCTAACAATTCCTGATGTATCAAGCTCTTCTTCTTTTGCTGTCAGGGTGTCAAAAATTTTCAAATCAAATCACTTTATTTTATATCTGACAAATCTTTGGTGTTATTCTCTTGTGTTCGTTATTTTTGTACATTTTGTAGATTTTATCAACAGCTAAATTATCAATGCCAGTAAGGTTAACTGTCTCTTGAATTGAAAAATTTTTATCAAATAGACAATAAAGAATTGCATCTATCTCATCATAATTTAGACCAATTTCAGCTTCTGCAACATGTCCCTCCCAAAGGCCAGGGCTGCTTTTCTTTGATATTATGGAATCAGATATTCCAAGAAGTTTTGCAAATTGTCTAATCTGAGTTTTATAAAGTGATGCAATAGGTAACAAATCAGACGCACCATCTCCAAATTTTGTAAAATATCCTATGAGAAACTCACTTTTATCACTAGACCCTAGTACAAGATATTTTCTAGCATTTGCATAATAGTACGAAATGTTTGCTCTAATTCTCGCACTGAGATTTCCAAACGAGAATGGATTTGGTTCTAGGTACTTTGAATATTCTTTATTGATAAAACCAATATCAATTAACTTGTATTCTATGCCTAACTTGTCTACAAGTTTGATTGCGTCCTCTGTATCAATTTTAGGTGTTGCCTTTGAATCTGGCATTATTAGTGCAAGTGATTTGTCCTTGAGAAATTTTGAACATAACACTGCGATAACAGCTGAATCTATTCCGCCGCTTAATCCAAAAACTACTCCAAATGCATGTCTTTGAGATACTTCTTCTACAAGAAATTTCCCAATTTTATTTTGTATGGAATCATAGGCTTGCCTTGTAATTTCTTCTAAGATGCTCTGATTCAATAATTTTTAAACTGAGATTACGGAATTAAACTTATCATACATCAATGTAAATGCCGTCGTTTTTTGCTTCAACATTGTATGTTTTTAGCTTGACTCCTTTGATGTAGTCCTGCAATTCTCCGGTTTTAATGTTATAATGCCAAAAATGTAATGGACATTCTACAATATCTCCTTCTAACTTTCCAGGAGCAAGCGAACCGTCTTGATGAACACATACGGAATCTAGTGCATGAAGTCCATCTTGGTTAAAGATCGCTATGCGTTTTCCATCTACTAAGAATTCTTTGCCTTTTCCCAGTGAAATGTCATTTTTTTCTGCAACTTTTTTCCATACCATTAATTTAAAACAAAATTTTGATCAATATTTAGATTGTTATTATGATACCATTTTATAGTCCTGATATTTGACTCCTTGATATGGGCAAAGTAAAGGATCCAGGCCTTGCAGAACAAGGTAAGACATCATACGAATGGGCTAAAAATCACATGAAAATTCTTACAAATACAATTGATCGTCTGAAGCGATCACAACCATTACGAGGTATTAGACTTGGTATTTGCTTACACATTACAAAAGAGACTTCTGTTTTAATTATGGGTGCAAAAGAACTTGGAGCTGAAGTAAGTGTATGTGGTGCAAATCCACTTTCTACACAAGATGATATTGCAGCTTTTCTTGATGAGAACGGAATTAACATTTATGCTTGGGAAGGCCAAACTACCGAAGAATATGATTGGTGCATTGAACAAATGCTCAGTCACAAACCCCAAATTCTAACTGATGATGGTTCTGACTGTCACAGCAAAGTACACGGTAAATCAAAGTTTTCATCTCTAAAAATAATGGGTGGAACTGAAGAAACTACAACTGGTGTTATTAGATTAAAAGCATTGGCAAATCAGAAAAAACTCAGATATCCAGTTATTGCAGTAAATGACGCTTACACAAAACACATGTTTGATAATAGATATGGAACTGGTCAAAGCACAATTGATGGCTATCTTAGATCTATGAATTTACTTTTTGCAGGAAAACGTGTTGTTGTAGCTGGATACGGATGGGTTGGAAGGGGTGTGGCATCAAGAGCAAATGGAATGGGCTCCAAAGTTTTTGTTACAGAAGTAGACCCAATTAGAGCCTTAGAGGCTCACATGGATGGTTACGAAGTGCTTCCAATGACTGAAGCTGCAAAGGTTGGTGATATTTTTATCACTGCAACAGGGCAAACAGGAGTGATAAGAAAAGAACACATTTTAAAAATGAAGGAGGGTGCAGTGCTTGGAAATGTTGGTCACTTTGATGTTGAAGTGGATGCACACTTTTTACTTAATGAATCAAAATCCGTTAAACAAGTTAGACCTAATCTTGATGAATGTCTTTTAAAAAATGGAAAACGCGTTTATCTTATAGGAAAAGGCAGGATTGCAAATTTAGTTGCAGCAGAAGGCCATCCTCCAGAGGTAATGGCACAATCATTTTCAAATCAACTTCTTTCCATGATACACATAGTAAAAAATCATAAAAAAATTGGAAATAGGGTAATAACTGTTCCACAGGAGATAGATACGCAAATTGCGGTCGATGCTCTAAATGCAATGGATGTCAAAACTGACAAGCCAACACCAGCTCAGATAAAATATGCCAAGAGTTGGGGATAGCTTAAATTCGCCTCACACTTTACACACTTAATGAATAATAGGGCAATCATTACTAGTGCACTCCCATATGCAAATGGAGAGATTCATCTTGGGCATGTTGCTTCTACGTATTTACCTGCAGATATTACAACACGATTTCTAAAACTCAAGGGAGTTGAAGCTTACTATATCTGTGCGTCAGATGATTATGGTACTCCAATTCTAATTCAATCAGAAAGAGAACAAAAAGATCCTCAGGAATATGTCAAATTCTGGAACAAGCGTGATTATGAAGATTTCACTGCACTTGGAATAAATTTTGATTTTTTTTACAGGACAAGCTCCCCTGAGAATGTAGTGTTTGTTCAGGATGTCTTTAAAAAATTACTTGCAAATGGACACATCTATGAAAAAGAAATCATCCAGTTTTATTGTAAATTCGATAAAAAATTCCTACCAGATAGATATGTGATTGGAACATGCCCATATTGTAAAGCTGAGGATCAATATTCTGATCTTTGTGAAAAATGCGGTAGAGTTCCAGAAGAGATAGAAAATCCACGTTGTTCAATATGTAAAAACCCACCAACCAAAGAAAAAACAAAGCATTATTTTTTCAAACTGACAAATTTTGTAAAAGAACTAAATCAATGGCTAGAAGAAGATTCCTATCTTCAAAAAGATGTCAAAAAATACGTTCAAAATTGGATTAAAGATGGACTTGCAGACTGGGACATCACACGTGACATACACTGGGGGGTGCCAATTCCGCTTCCTGAGGCAGAAGGTAAGGTGTTTTATGGTTGGTTTGATAATCATCTTGCATACATTTCTTCTACAATGAAATTTCTTACTGATAAAGGAATAAACGGAAAACAATTTTGGAACTCTGCAGCCATCTATCATTTTATTGGAAAAGATATTGTGTACCATCATTACCTGTTTTTGCCTGCAATGAGAATTGGTATAAAAAAAGAATACAAATTGCCAGACTATATTCCCACAAGAGGTCATCTGATGCTACAGGCAAAAAAAATATCAAAGAGCAGAAATTGGTATATTGGTCTTAAAGATTTTCTTAGTCTTTATCCTGCTGATTATCTGAGATTTTACTTGACATTGATTACACCACATAGTCAAGATGATCTTAATTTTGATTGGGAGGAATTTTCTGCAAGAATAAATTCTGAGCTAATTGGGAATCTCGGTAATTTTGTTAACCGTGCATTGGGTTTTACTCAAAAAAGTGTCAATGGCATAGTCCCACAAACAGAAGAATTTGATTCTGCTGATACCGAAGCACAAAACAAAATCAAAAACCTAGTAAATGATATGACCGCGCTGATGGAACAAAACAATCTGGATAAGGCACTCAAAAGAATATTGGAATTTTCTGCCCACTTTAACCAATATTTTCAACAAAAAGAGCCATGGAAAGGTGCAAAGGGGACAAACAACTGCATTTACCTTTCAGTAAATGCGGTTCGTAGCATTGCAATAGCACTTTTTCCATTTTTGCCAGAATCATCGGAGAAAATATGGACACAACTTAATCTTACTGGCAAAGTCTCAGAACAAAAATGGAATTCCATGTCAGACTTGGCAGTATCTGCTGATCATAAAATTGGAGTCTCATCTCCTATTTTCAAAAAAGTGGAGACGGCAGATATTGAAAAACATAAAGCCAAACTTGGTGCATAATGGCATTTCTTGATTGGGTCTCACGAGACGGTAAATTACTCCTAACTGCAAGAATAGTAAGAACTTTTTCCTATGGGTTTCTTAGCATCATTCTTGCAATTTACTTGAAATTAATGGGATTTAACGAAATCTTCATTGGAATAGTTTTAACTGCAACACTAGTAAACAGTGTGATCTTTAACCTATTTGCAAGTTTTTATGCTGACAAGATTGGCAGAAAAAAAATTCTAATTATTTATGCCATCTTGATGGCTATCTCTGGTGCAATCTTTCTTGTAACAAATAATTATGTCGCATTAATTGCATCTGCCCTTATTGGAACAATTAACGTAACTGGAACTGAAGTTGGTGCATTTTTGTCCATAGAGCAAGCAATACTCCCACAAACAGTTAATGATAACAGAAAAAGAAACTCAATTTTTGCTATTTATAACATGGTTGGCACGTTTGCAATGTCTGCAGGAGTTTTGCTTTCAGGATTACCTCAATATATCCAAAAACTGTATGGATTAAATCAAGTAGAATCAATCAGAATACTTTTTCTTTTTTACAGCATGTGCGCTGTTATTGTAATAGGCATCTACCTTTTCCTATCCAAGAAAATTGAGCTTGATCCAAACATTGCTAAAACCGCATCAGTTCGCACCATCTCTCCAAAATCCAAGGGTATTGTAGCTAAACTGTCATCACTTTTTGCGGTCGATTCCTTTGCAGGAGGTTTTGTAATTCAAAGTATAGTGTCATTTTGGTTTTTTTCAAAATTTGGTGCAGACCTAACCACACTATCTTATATTTTCTCTATCGCTGGTGCACTAACAGCTTTTTCATTTCTGTTTGCAACAAAAATTGCATCTAGGATTGGTTTGATAAATACGATGGTCTTTACACATGTCCCATCCAATATTTTGTTGATATTGCTAGCGTTTGCTCCTACATTTCCACTAGCAATTGGGTTATACCTTGCAAGAATGAGTCTATCTCAAATGGATGTTCCAACCAGACAGTCATACATTGTAGCCGTAGTCAATGAAGATGAAAGGATAGCTGCTGCTGGTATAACTAATACTTCAAGAAACATAGCACAAGCAGTTAGTCCATCGCTTGCAGGTGCAATAATACAATCATTATCACTATCTGCACCGTTTGTTGTAGGAGGTTTATTAAAAATTGTTTATGACATTGGTGTTTATGTGAGTTTTAGAAAAATAAAACCCCCAGAAGAAAACTGATTTTTATTTTTATAACTTGCTTATCCTTTCTATGAATGCAAGAATCCCAGTATAATCGAGTTCACCCAAACCATTATCAATTGCATTTTGATAAATCTTGTTTGCCAATGTTGCCATTGGAAGAGACGTGCCAAGTTCTTTTGCAGTAGTGTTTATCGTATCAAGATCCTTTTTCATCATTTTCAAAGTAAAACTAGGTTCAAAATTCCCATTTATCATCTTGGGACCTTTTAATACACTCATACCAGTTTTGAAATAAGTTGAGTTTAGAATATCTAAGAACAATTTGGGATCAAGCCCTGATCTTTTTGTTAGTGTGATTCCTTCCGATAACGCCAAGGCCAGCATTGATATCTGTAAATTCATAGCAAGCTTCATTGCGTGCCCTGAGCCATTTTCGCCCAAATAGAATGTCTTGTTTCCAATATGATCAAAAACCTGTTTATATTTTTCATAGATTTCTTTTTTTCCTCCTATCATGACTACAAGTTCGCCTTTTTCTGCAAGATTTGGTCCGCCCATTACTGGGGTATCAATCATTGATATTCCATTTTCTAGAAATTTTTTTGCTATTTTTTTTGAAGAAATTGGATTTATTGTACTCATATCAGCAACTGTTAATCCCTCATGCTTTCCATCTATGATGCCATTTTTATCAAACGAGACAGATTCTACAGCATCAGAATCTTTTACAATTGTTATGACAAGATCACAGCCTTGCGCTAGATCCTTAGGTGTATCTGCAACAATTGCTCCAAGGTTTTTTAGAGATTCTGTTTTGTCCCTTGTCCTATTGTAAACTATTACTTTGTGGCCTGTACCAAGTAACCTTTTGGCTACTGCTTTTCCAAGAAAACCAGTTCCAATAATTCCTATTTTCAACAAATCATCATTCCTATGATTATTCTTTCTTATTGAATTATTCTAAGATGTTAAAGCTTTGAATCTTTGATCTGAACGTAAACTTTCAAAATCAAGGTCACCAGCTGCTTTTATCCCGTATTCAGAATCTATCATAATAGCTTGTTCTAAAATTATTAATGCATCTTCAGAGTTTTTTTGTAGTGCCTTACTGCAAGATTTGTGGTAAAGTACACTGGCATTTTGAGGATCTTTTTCTAGAATTTTATCATAAAATGAGATTGCTTGATCATATTTTTTTAGATAATGGAGTGCTAGACCTTTATTGATTAATGCTATCTGGTGATTAGGGTTACTTTTTAAAACTTTGTCATAGCATATGATGGAATCATCATATTTCCCAAGTTTGCCTAATGCATTCCCTTTGTATACTAGAGCATTCATGTGTTCTGGTTCAACAGATAACACCTTGTCAAAATAAAATATTGCATCGCGAGGATTTCCCCGGTTTACATGTGATACGCCTATGTTATACAAATATTCTAAGTTTAATTCCTCATCAGATGAAAATGCGATCTTTGTCATGATATTCTGCCTACATTCTATTTGATAAACTCTATTTCTTGGTAAGTTTTTAGAATATGTGAACTTGAGAACGATGAAACTATCCATTCACGTGGTGTTATGGAGAAAATAAGATCTTGTCCTATCTGCCCTGGATGTGGTTCAAAAAAATTTGATCGGTTAAAAGTAAAAGATATTGTCGTAAGATGCACAAAATGTGGCAAGCAATTAACTATTTGATCTGTTTTTGCGATCAATTAACTAACTATATAGTTCACGGTCAATATATTGATCAGACATTTAACTATGTAAATTAGCAAAAGCTATATGCCACAATGGATGTCATGGTTAAAATCTAATGAAAAAGAAATTCTTGCAATTTTAAATAACCTTGCTTGCAAAGCAGAAGAAGTCTCAAAATTACTTGTTGAATTATTCTCTGATTTTGATAAATTAAATGAAGTTCATGCAAAGATAAAAAAATTAGAAAGAGAGGCAGATGAAGACACACACTCTGTATTTGAAGAATTAAACAAAACTTTTATCACGCCTTTTGATCGGGAGGATATCTCAAGAATTGCATCAAAAACAGATGATATTGTTGATTATATTGAGGGAATATCTGGAAGAATTATTAATTTTAAAATAAAATCTCCGCCACCATACATGCTTGAGATTGCAAAGGAGCTATATGTTGCAACTAAAGAAATTAACTATATGATTACAAGATTAAACAACGTAAAAGCTGACAAATCTATAATTGAACATTGTAGAAAAATAAATGAGTCTGAACACAGGGTGGATGATATTTACAGAAAAGCAGTAGGCGAATTATTAGATGCTACAGATGTGATTAGTATAATCAAACTGAAAGATATCTATGAGGCGTTGGAAACTGCATCTGATAGATGTCTTGATGTTGCCGACTCGGTTGAGGACATTGTTCTAAAATATACTTAGGTATTTGATATGATTGGACTTGCCATTGGAGCGATTATAGTAGCATTAGTTTTTGATTTTTTAAACGGTTTTCATGATGCTGCAAATTCCATTGCTACAGTGGTAGGAACAAGAGTCCTACGCCCACTTCATGCAGTTGCAATGGCTGCGGTTGCAAACTTTGCTGGACCTTTTCTTTTTGGTGTTGCAGTAGCAACTACCATAGGAAAAGGAATCATTGATCCTAATTTTGTAACACTGAATATTATAATTGGTGCCCTTGCAGGTGCAATTATTTGGGATATAATTACATGGTTGTTAGGACTTCCAACATCAAGTAGTCATGCATTAATTGGAGGGATAATAGGTGCAGGAGTTGTTGGAGCTGGGACACAGGCAATAATTTTTGGAGGATTACAAAAAGTGGTCACAGGCATAATTGTCTCGCCAGTAGTTGGATTAGCAGTTGCATTTTTGTTGGCAACTTTGCTAATTACCATATTTGCAAAAAAAAGACCATCATCAGTAAATTCAGGATTTGGAAGATTACAGCTTATCTCTTCCGCATACTTTTCATTAACTCATGGTGCAAATGATGGTCAAAAAACCATGGGGATGATTGCTCTAATTTTACTAACTCAGGGAGTAATTACAAAATTTGAAGTTCCATATTATGTTATTATAATGGCAGCTTTGGCAATCAGCCTTGGTACTTTTTTTGGTGGTTGGAGAATTGTAAAAACAATGGCAGTAAAGATTACTCAGCTAAAACCATACCAAGGTTTTGCAGCAGAGACAGGCGGTGCAACAGTTCTTGCAGTTTTAGCATGGCTTGGTATTCCAGCAAGCACAACTCATGCAATTTCTGGGGCTATTATGGGAGCAGGTGCAGTAAAACGCGTTTCTGCTGTACGATGGGGTGTTGGAAGAAGAATTGTTTGGGCATGGATAATTACAATACCTGCTAGTGCTGCAGTAGCAGCTGTTGTCACTTTAATCATTAAAGCACTGTAATTTACACAAATTCGATTTGTACGATTATATTTGCAATAATTCAACCGTCAGGAAATGGCAAAAACTTGGAAAGATGCAGATGTAAGTCTAGATCCTATAAAGAACCAAATCATAGCAGTAATTGGTTATGGAATTCAAGGACATGCGCAAGCAAACAACCTAAAAGATTCTGGTCTAAATGTTATAGTTGGATTACAAGAAGGTGGCTCAAGCTGGAAAAAGGCAAAAGATGATGGTCACGAAGTATTGTCTATTCCAAAAGCATGTGAAAAGGCTGACATTGTACACGTATTGATTCCTGACATGATTCAAGCCAAAATCTTTCGAGAACAAATTGAACCTAATCTGAATGTAGGAAACGCGTTGTCATTTTCACACGGAGCAGCGATTCATTGGGAGTGGATCAAGGCACCAGGAGATGTTGATATAATTATGATTGCACCAAAAGGTCCTGGCTCCAAAGTTAGAGAGACATATCTTGAAGGATTTGGTACCCCGTCTATAGTTGCAGTTTATCAAGATTATACTAAAATGGCTTGGGACAGAACTCTGGCCTTGGCAAAAGGAATAGGTAGCACAAGGGCAGGAATAATAGAAACAACATTTCAAGAAGAGGTAGAAACAGATTGGTTTGGTGAACAAGCTGATCTTTGTGGAGGATGCGCATCAATGGTGATGAATGCTTTTGAAATTCTAGTTGAGGCAGGTTATCAACCAGAAATTGCATACTTTGAAGTCTTACATGAGTTAAAGCTAATTGTCGATCTTATCCAAAGATATGGAATCAACGGAATGTGGCGAAGAGTAAGTGAGACTGCAAGATATGGCGGTTTGACAAGAGGCCCCATGGTTATGAACAAAGATGTAAAAGAAAACATGAAAAAAGTTCTCAAAATGATACAAGATGGAACGTTCAATCAAGAATGGATAAGCGATTATCAGAAAAATGGCAAAAATTCATTTGACAGATACATGAAGCAAATAGATGCTCATCAAATAGAACAAGTGGGCAAGAAAATGCGTCATATGATGTGGCCTGATTCAACCGAATAACTAAATTTTTCTTAGCTTTGCAACGCCAGAATTGATATAATCTGTTACGGTAGAAAGTGGTGTACCGGGACCAAAGTTTCCTAAAACTCCAGCTTTCACAAGATCTGGTTTATCATCTTCTGGTATGACTCCGCCGCCAATTACAAGAACATCTTTGATTCCTTTTTCTTTTAGTGCTTTGACTACTCTTGGAAACAATGTAAGATGTGCACCGTTTAGAAGGCTAAGGGCTACTACATCAACATCTTCATCTTCAACAATTTTGGCAATTCTTTCAGGAGTTGCAAAAAGACCAGAATAAATTACCTCCATTCCTGAATCCCTAAAGGCACGACATAAAACTAGTGCTCCTCTGTCATGACCATCCAGTCCTAATTTAGCAACAAGTATTCTGATTCTTCTAGTAGTTGCCTTTTGTACCACAATTTTGAGGATACATCTGGGTTTTAAAATCTTTATTTGGCAAAAATACACTCAAATATTTTCAGAAAAGCGGTTTCATTATACTGAGGTTTTTCTTTTGGACAACAACTTTTTGATTTCTCTAGAATGCGATGCTATGGTTTGTTTGATTTCCAACTCTTCGCTTCTATCTGGTACTTTTTTACGCATTTGTAAATATGAGGTAAAAAACATGGCTTCTAGATAGCCTATATGCCAGCCATACTCAAAATCAAATTGGTTGTCATATTCCCAAAAGGTCTTGGATGCTGGATCCTTTGGATATTTGCTTATGGCTTCTAATTCTGATTCTATGGTCTCTTTCATCAATTTTCGAAACTGCTCATCTAATACCAAGTAAGTTTATTTTAGAATATGGCAAAATAAACCTACGCTAAGGCATTGAAATTATATGAATAAAAAAATCATTATCATAATTCCAATCATAATTATTCTAATATCTCTGTATGTTTTCAGTGTTAACCCAGTAGATGAGAAACGTTTGGCAAGTACATTTGAATTTTCTGCGATATATTTTGAGGATAGTCATGTTGTCAAGATATCATATCTTGACAGATCAAACCATACCAACACTGCCATTTTAGAAATAGAGGGTCTAAGCCAACCGTTTCAGAAAAAATATGATAATTCGTCATTTGTAGAAGACATTCCAATTTCTTCCACTCCGCAATATGGTTGGAAAACTACCCCTCTAACTTTATTAATAGATCATAAAGAATTTGGGAAGCTAATTTTAAAGACTGAAATCGTTCCATATGGACAACCGTCTTCAAAAGTGATATACGGTAAACCTTGACAAAACAATCGGTTTTTGTTTATTTTTAATTTGAAACAAGAAGATTTGTAACTATGTTTTTCTTGGAAATAAACACTTTTTTTCATTAGTAACTGTGAGATAAACTAAGATAATTAATAAAGATTTGATGTATTTGCCATAACCAAAATTTATTTGAATTTATCTTATTAAGATGTTTTATTCACAAAAATAGGTTCTGTCGAGTCTCCGTCGGATCTTTAACCTGTAAAAAAACCGTCGATTATTCTCGGATATATTCTATATCTGATATTTTTCCACAAAAAACTTGGTTATCGTTTCGGCAAATTTTTGAAATATAATCAAAGAATCTGCAATATACTGGCTATCTGTATGTACTCGTTCATCAGTTCCATTATATCCTGTCTCATTCCTATATTCCTGATCAATTCTTCCTTTTTGATGAACAATCAAATGACGACGATAGAATCTCTCGATGAATTTATTCCAATCATTTACTTGTGTAAGGTCTAGTTTGAACTTAGTTTTTAAAAAGTCAGCTAGTTCTATTGGATTCTTATTTATGATGCTTGAGACTTTTGCATTTGTCAATGTGCTGATTATTGTACCATAGTCATGAGATTTGATAATATCCTCAATCGTCATGGTATTATCCTTTGTACTCAACATTTCTGGCTTTTTCAAATATGCCATACTCAAAATTTGTTTTTCCAATTCTTCAAAAGTTGTTATCAAATAAACAAGACTCATTTCTCTTATGAAATATTTTGTATGTCCTTCAGTGAAAAGATTATGGAATATCATATTCCAAACATCCTTAACATTATCTGTCGCATTCCATAATATTGGTCTAGTTCCGTGTAATTGTTCCATGCGTCTGTACGTTTCAGCTACACTGTACAATAGAGTTTTTTCATCAGGCTTTAACGAATCAATAGTTTGTGCTAATTTATCTTGCTCCTTTTTATAATATTCATCCAATAATTGTGGTACGATATCATTCAAATGTTGAATTGCTGCCATGACACCTGTAAACCATCCCAAAATTGGATGCGTCTCGTTATTTGGATTTGTCAATTATAATCACTAACGTTTGATGATTTCGTAGCATTCTGAATTAAGGTTATGCATTACTTCCACTAACTTATAGGGATTTGGCTAGTTTGCATACCTCAAAATTCTTCACACTAACTTTTGGGGTTGATGTTTTAAAATTGTCTCAGTGCAATTTCGGGGTTTGTTTAGAAAAAAACGGTCAAACTGAATACAACGCTCGAACAATATCTATCCGATTTATCATCTTTCTTTATTTACTTCCAATACTTCAAACAAACAGGGGATTAATACTGCTAAAGCCTGACGAGTGTGTTTTTTGCGGTGGACGTACAATAGAAAAACTTCCGTATTCTGATCGCATTAAAAAGGTGAGTGCGGGAGGCGGTGTTTTGGAAACATCGTCAGATGGAAGTGTCGAAATAGATCCACATCCACAAAAAGAGCCACATTACAAATGCAATGGTTGTAATAGAAAATACGTAGATGCTGAACTTGATATTAGCATAATTATTAATAATTTGCAATGCGAACCTATCATATCGGTGCAAATATATCATTATTATCAAAATGGAGTTACACTAACTGATCTTATGACAAAATATAGAACAGGGATAGTAAGAAAGCCAAGCCATTTCTTTTCTCCACTATCTGAAAAAGTAGCGAAACGCCAACTTTTCATCTGTTTCAATTATAATGGAAGAAGAACTGTTGGAACATTTGTAAAAGAAAAGGAAAACGATATAGAATACTATAAGATGAAGATGTTGGGGATACCATAATGGACGACAAATCTTTGGCAGAAAAACTGTACAGCATATCTGAAGTCGACGAGATGGTGAAGGCACAAACAAGTGATTTCCGATACAGCTTGCTTGATGTAATCTTGCTTTTGTTATATGCAGATAGAGATCCAATTAAAGGTAAAACAAGACAGATAAAACAAGTATTTTTAGCACTAAAGGAGGTATTACCTAAAAACAGCACTCAACCTGTAATTTTCAAACCTAAGCGGTTTGGACCATATAGTGAAGAGATTGAATATTCGGTTGATCAACTAGCTTTTTCGAACTATGTATCCATTTTAGGAAAGAAAACATCAAATGATTTTTCAACAAAAATAGAGAAAAAAGGAACGGATTATATTAAAAACACATTTGAAGGTTTGTCGCCAGAATTACAGAGTACATTACGAGAAAAACGTCATGAATGGGATACGTTTACGTCTACTGGCATAATGAATTATGTTTACATTCACAATAAGGAATTTCTTGAAAATGCAATCTTGAAGAAACGTCATACAATGGATTGGAAAAATCTCAATCAATTACCTGAGAAAGTTATGAAAGAAACTGAGGATGACGAAGATGATAATTGAGGATGTTAAACGTAGACCAATAGATGATAAAAATGACTTGAAAAGTCCTTATTATTTTAGAACACGAGTAGTAGACATTACTACTGATTTAGGTAAATTTTCTACTCCTGCAAGAGTAGTTGCTCGTACTGAATTTATTGCTAGGTCAGAGTTTGGTATGTCAAGAGCCTTACCAAGAGATTTAGCTATTGATTTTAGAATAATTATAGATGAACAAATGAAAGATTTTACAAATGATAATAAAGCTGTTAAAAAATTAATTCAAAAAACAAAACAATTCAATGACATAACACGAAAAGCAATATTTCGTGTATCTATGTTTCAACCAGCAGAGAATGTTTTATCTTCCATGTCACCAGAAGCAAAAATAAAATTTGCGGACTTGCAGGCTGATTTTCTTCAAATAAGATTAGGAGCTGACCTGATTACCTATCCGTATCTTGAATTGCCTTATTCACAATATATCGAATTCATAGATACTCATTATCAAAGGAATGAGGATTTCTCAACATTATTTGTACTCGATATGGCTATGGATCCCCCAACATTTAGTAAGATTATTGAACACCTGATTAAGAAAAAACCGATAATAATTCCACTCATCTATAGAGATTGGGAGGATACACCACTACAACATGACATCATTAGTTCTTATTTTGATGAAGACCAAGTTGCATTCTTTGCTTGTCAAGTTCCACGAGCCGAACGTGAAAGTAATACAAGCAATCTTCACTCTGTAGCGTTTGGGGGAGGATTTGATCTCGTTTCCTTAGAACAAAGTCGTGGTTTCGGAAATAATACAAAGTTAGACCTTACAAAAATCAAATTCTTTTCTCCGCAGACTTTGAGTTTAGATCCAATTGAAAATGTGTTAGAAGATTCTACCAGAAATATCTATCAAGAATTTAATTTTGCATCTCATAATTTTAATGATTTTGTCTACCTACGAGAAGTACTTGAGGGATATGAAGGAGCTAAAATACATCCACAGAAATATCAAATGTTGTATTATCTTACGAGATTACATGAAGGATTAACTAGTCCGCAAGTTTTCAAAAATTCCCTAGATGTTATAGTCAAAAAGGAAGTTTCTCAGTACATCGCACAAACTAGTCTCAAAAATGCGCCGATGATAAAGAACAGACGTTAGTTATTTCTCCTGACTCGTAAACTACATCCACAACCCTTCAGAAATTTAACATCGTAATGGTTCTGTCTTCCCTTGACCGCCAATGTGTTGGAAGTTAAGGGTATCTGTCACATAGAGTAAAGCATACATCATTGATTCTTGTGAATTGAGTGAAGAGAAAGACAGCACCATACACATTCCAGAGTTTATCGCACATTTCAATTAATTGTCCCAGCCATAATTTCACTGTCTTATTTGCTATGAGATCATCATAAACTGCTTCATTTTTTGAAGAATCATATTGAAAAGTTGTATGTGCCACCGCATTCCGCACATATCCATTCCAACCGTCAAGATAATGCATGGGCAATCCATTTTTATTAAAATACTTGTAAATGTCATATACACTGATGTCTGATATTGTTTTTGTATCGACTTGTTCTTTACGAGATAATTGTTGCCAAATAAAACAAATTTTTAATGCATTACGAAATATTCCGTCTACCAGATTCAAGTAGACATAACTGAGACCTATCATTCTTTCTTCGTCCGTCTTAGCACCATTCCAGATAACTTGTCTGAAAATACTCAACACTCTGTAAGCATAAGATCTTCTACTGATTATTTCTACAACATTGGGTTCGTTAAAGACGTGTTGCATTTCAACATTATTTTTTGTTATAGTCTCGGTCATACTTTGTTGTAACATTGAAATCACGTTTGTCCTTTGAGTCGTACTCGAAAACTCATGAACAAATTTTGTCTGCAATGCTTTGTATTTCGAAGTGATAGAATTTTTATCAATTTTTTTTACTGTTACGCCATTTTCCAATTCTATTTTGATACTATCTATAATACTCTTACAATTAGGTTGTTCAAATCGTGAAAAAATGTCTGAAATTTGATCGAGTATAGAAAGTAGGTCTTCATCCGTTTGTTGCCATGCCATAATGGGTTTTTAGATTGTGTGCAGATAAGAGTTTCCAGAATTACAAATTGTGTTTTTGAAACCTGAATAATGCCTATAAAGACCAAATCCTTCTCGTCTTATGTTGTCTGATAAAGTAACTTTTGAATTTCTAAAAAGCCACCTCTGGGCTGCTGCAGACATTCTAAGGGGTGCTCTAGATCCAAGTGAATATCGTCAGCCAGTAATGACTCTGCTTTTTCTAAAAAGACTAAATGACACATTTGAAGAAAATGCTGAAAAGCTACTCCAGCAAGGAAAGAGTCAGAAAGAAGCATATGAAAATCCTGCACGACACAACTTTTTTATTCCAAAAGAAGCAAGGTGGAAAATATTATCAGAAACAACTGAAAAAGTTGGCGAGGCAATAGATCATGTCTGCAAATTAATAGAAAGAGAAAATCCTGATTTAGACGGTGTAATGACAAACACAAAGTACAGTGACAGAAGAAAATATCAAGATGACAAACTACGACAATTAATTTCTCACTTTAATTATCCCTCATTAAAAAACTCAAATTTAGAAAAAGAGGACATTTTTGGTGATGCATATGAATATCTTTTAGCAGAATTTGCAGATGAAATAAAGAAAAAGGGTGGTGAGTTCTTTACACCAAGAGAAATTGTTCGTCTTTTAGTTAATTTGGTAGAGCCAAAAGAAAAAATGAAGATTTGTGATCCTACTTGTGGTTCTGGTGGCATGTTAATTGAATCAAGAAAATATGTAGAACGTTCTGGTGGCAATCCACGAAATTTAATTTTAGAAGGACAGGAAAGCAACTATGGAAATTTAGCCATGTGCAAGATGAACATGGTACTACATGATATTATTGATTTTAAGATAGAATATGGCGATGTCTTATCAAATCCAAAACTAGTAGAAGGTGGCAGACTCAAAACATATGATAGAGTTCTCGCCAATTTTCCTTTTAGTATGGATTGGGACAATAGGATTGCTGCAAAAGATCCATACAATCGTTTCAAGTTTGGCGTACCGCCAACTAAAGACAAGGCTGATTTTGCCTTTATTCAGCACATGTTTTCTAGTTTAAATGAAAAAGGACAGGCTGCCATAATTTGCTCTCAGGGTGTATTGTTCAGGGGTGGTGAAGAGGTAAAAATTCGAGAAGGAATGATAAAAGAAGATGTAATTGAAGGAATTGTTGCACTGCCTTCCAATCTGTTTTATGGTACAGGAATACCTGCATGTGTTTTGATTCTAAACAGAAACAAGCCTGCCAATCGCAAAAATAAAATAATTTTCATTTATGGCGCTAGAGATTATGATGAGAGTAAGACTCGAAATACCTTACGAGATTCTGATATAAAGAAA